>Ga0154564_180_pt1 | contig 64353 bp, 48 predicted proteins | sample RifGroF2_FD_105707 | JGI IMG/M metagenome (GOLD analysis project Ga0154564, IMG submission 105707) | Lentisphaerae bacterium GWF2_49_21
GTGCGAGGAAATGAATTTAGAATTTTAACCATTCTGGTGCTGGCAACCTCGTTTCACTCGGCGCCAGACCAAGAGGCGTTCTTGAAATAAAATAAATATCTATTTGACAATAATCAATCTTGTGTTATGCTGTATTACACATGCATACAATAGGAGGAATGAAATATGAGTGTTGCACTTTCAGTACGATTGCCGGAAAGCCTGGCAAAAGAACTTAAAAACGTCGCGTTATTGACGGAAAGGCCAAAATCCTTTCTTATTCAAAAGGCTCTCGAAAATTATTTACAAGACCAAGCGGACCTGCAAATAGCTCTTGACAGATTGCGGGACACTTCCGATCCTGTAATAACAATTGAAGAGATGAGGAAAGAAATTGGCTTATAAAATTACATTCAAGAAGTCTGTCTCGAAAGATCTGAAAAAAATAGATTCCCGCGAAGCAGACCGGATCCTGAAGAAACTAAACACAGATCTTGCTGTAAGCGCCGATCAATTCCCGGAACTGCAAGGACAATTTGCCGGACTTAGGAAATACAGGGTTGGGAATTATCGTGTTATCTATGCCCTGATTGGTGATTCCGTTTTAATTGTCCGAATTCAACATAGAAAAGACGTATACAGAAATTGAGAGAACCAAGCCCCTTCAGGTAATCCGGCTCCGCCGGATTCCTGAGGACTGAGGCGTTAGGTAAAGGTAAATAATATGAAAAAGATTACAGCAATATTTTTGGATGAGGACTATTCCGAATATCAAGCCTTTAGAAAATGGTTAATAAAAAATCGCAATTCGATTTGCGCATTCAGCAAGAATGCCGGAGAACCAGATTTTTCTGATGTCTATCGGATTCATTGTGGCGATGACGTTGAGGATTGCCCTGGTTCTGGCGATGCGAGCATTACAAGATTTGAATTACATACAGACAGAAAAGAGATCGACGAAATAATAGACTCAATAATAAAATGACCTAACTATACGCCTGGTAACTTCGCTACGCTGGATGCCAGAACAAGAGCAGTTCTTATGATGCGCCGGCAACATGGCATTCACGTAACACCACGCAATCCCGGCAGCAACCCTGCAAGATATGATTTCCGATTCTGGAAGATCATTTCATCTTCAACTTGAACTTACGGACGTTCGACCTGTAATTGAATATCCGCCTGCCCCGGTGCGTCGGGAGCACAATAAAAAAACCTCATATTCAATTTTTTTCCTCGCACAGAGGCACAAAGCCACCAAGTATAGATCCTATAATCAAAATTTGCAGCGAAGGGTTCGCCTTCGCTGAAGGATGAAGGAAGAAATAAAACAAAACCGCATGGCTTTGTTTGATTTCCTTTTCATCCGTCGACTGTCGCCTGATTCCAGGCGACATGCAAATTTTCATATTCAAACTCCAATTCTTCCCTTGGTGACTCTGTGGCTTGAGCGAAGCGGGTGCGAGAAAGATTCCCCTGCATTCCCCAGCCAGTTATTCCTCCTTCCTCCCAGTTCGACAATGATATTGACGGGACAAGTTGCCCGAGTCATTTCCCGTTGCAGATCCCGACCCTGAAACGGGGATCGACCTCTTTGATGTTTTCACTTTTCTCATGGAAGACGAAACGCGCAGGTTCGTATCCGCCGTACCCGCCGGTCAGGCGGAATGCGGCGATGAAAAGCCCATCGATCTTGAATGTCCCGGCCTCAGTGAATGTGTTGGTTTCCGGAGAATAGACGTATCCAGACACGACACCGGCTTCCTTCGCATAGCAGAACAGGCCGCGCGGATCCCTGAACATGTCGCCAATGGTGGTCCCTTTGGATGTGGAAACTGGCTGGCCCCATTTTTCACCGTTCCAATACTGGACTGTCACGCGGGACCTCTTCGCATCGGCATCGTACTTCTCATAGCCGACAAGAGGATTTCCAGTCGCCGCATCCGACACTACGCTATGTGTGTGCTGGACGGCATACGGCCTTTCATAGCTGTCACCAGTGTCCAGAACCTTGATCTTGTTCCATTCTTCGGCACCGGAGATGCATTCTCCGAGGTCCGCGCCTGCGGCATCATGCATGGTCTGTGTCTTGACATCCATATACGTGTAATAGATGTCCTTGTGGCACTGGTTGTGTCCGCCACGGCCGGCCAGAGTCAGGACGATATTTACTCTCTCGGGATATTTGCCCTGGGCAGGTTCGAGCTTTATGGCGCCGACATAAAGTTCCTTCATGTCGTCGATATCGCGGTCCATGCACTTGACCGGATTGCTCCAGGTCTTCCCGCCGTCTTCGGAACGACGGAAATATAATGGACGTTCCGGATTCTTGTATTTCGGATCCATGTTCCAGTTGTAGAAGACGAAGAGCGTCCCGCCGGAGGTGATTATCGAAAACGGATATCCTGCCGGATCGGGGAATATGGTCTCAGTCCAGGGCTTGCTCAGGTCTCCTCCATCTGCGCTCCGGAAATAGTGGAGCTGTTTGACGTGCTTGGTCATGAAGACATGGACAGTGCCGTCCTTGCCTGCCACAATGCTCGGATAGTCATGGTAATCCGAGTTGCCGGTGTAGTCCAGCTCCTTGATCTGCACGATCGGGGAGATCTCGCCGCTGGTCTCGTCGATGGAGCGCAACTGGGGGCTCATGCCGGGACCGGGCCATACGACATAGGTCTTCCTGTTGCTGCTGTACGAGAAGAATGTACCGCGTCCGCACTCCGTGCTGAAATTATTTCCGATGACTGTGAAATTGCCTTTGGTGTCGACGGTTTTGGCAGGCTCTTCCGCCAGTACCGGGCAGACGGACAGCGCCATGACGGATGCCGAAGCCAGTATCGTTGCCATGTATCGCAGATGGCTGTACATGAAATTTCCTTTAGTTAATTATCCTCGATGTATCTTCTCTTCAACGGAGCGCGGGTTTTCCAACCCGCGAATTGGCTGACCAGACTTCGCCCAGAAGAGATACGCCATGGCGGACAAGAATGTCCTCCCTCCTTTATTTTGGAACCCCATTCTATTTCAAGACGATCAGCAAGTGCATATATGAAATGATTTACTTTTTACTTTAATCTACCCTGTTCAAAATAGCAAAGGAGCACCTGCCCGAAAAGGGGGTAACGCGGACATTCCTCTCTGCGATTGAAAATGGAATTTGAATTCACAGACAAGAATGTCTGTGCTACTTTTAAATCAAATTACATTTTGAGATTACCTTTTCGAGCAAAGTCTAACTACAAACGGAATTCATTTGCGGACGGGATCATTTATAAGCCTGGCAGGACTGCCGAGGATTTCTTATCTTTTATCGCTTTCCGCCTTGACATCTGCAACCGGTTGCAGTACCTTGAATGTCACGGGAGATGCTGTACCTTTCGGTAAATGGCGGAGGTGAATATGAAATATGAAATCCACGGCGCAGGATCCGGGATGCTGGATTCTGGATTCAAGATGCAATTTTCTATTTACAGGCATCCAACCATCAAGAAACCAGTATCAAGTATCAAGTATCCAGTATCAGTTTTTACTTTGATCGAACTGTTAGTCGTCATCGCCATCATTGCGATCCTCGCGGCCCTGCTGCTGCCGGCCCTGGGAAAGGCCAAGGATCAGGCGCGGTCGACTGCATGCATGAACAATCTCAAGCAGATGGGCCTGGGCATTGGACTCTATGGGACTGACTACGGATACTACCCTCCATGCACGACAGTGGGATACACGACCGACTGGACTTTGCTCCTCAACCAGTATGTAAACACAAATCAAAGTACAAACTACGGAGGCGCCCAGTCTCCAGTCTTCAGCTGCGCGAACGCCCTTTCCAGGACGAACGGACCAAATAACCTGAGCTACTCAGTCCACTACAGCGTCATGCCGGACATGGGGTGGCATAATGGTACTGACAGGCCAATGAAGTCACCGGTACGTTACGACTCCAACCAGATCAAGCGCCCGTCCGACCTGGTCATAGCAGGTGACGGATGCCAGGTCTCTGAAGGTTTTGCCTTCGCCGCCTTCTACAATAGTGACATAGGGTACTGGTACCAAGGCCTTGATCCGGCGAATTCCTGGCCCAGCATAGATGCTTCCCAAAAGGACAACATCGTGCCTGACGGCTTCGCATCCCATAACACGGACAGGAATGACGGAGGAACGGGAAATCAGGCCTGGCCCAGATGGAGACATGGTAACAACAGGATCTGCAATTTCACATTCCCGGACGGCCACGTGGAAGGAATCAAGTTCACTGAGATAAAATATAAGAACGTGGTCTACAAGTTCGTCAACGGGGGATGGTGCGCCTGGGAGTGATTGGAATCATTTTTTTAGACAGGATTACAGGATTTTCAGGATTTAATTCAATTCATCCTGTCAAATATATATCCTATAAATTAAGGAGAGACTTGAATGATCTCATTTACATTGCGCCGCGGTCTTGCGGCGGTTGTCTTCGCGTCGGTACTCATGCTTCAAACTGCTTCATACTCCCAGACTGATTCAAAACCCGGTGAACCATTCGTAATCAATGATCTCAGCTCCAACGTCCATTTCTCCTATCTCTCATGGCAGAACAAGATCAATATTGTCGACGGGCATGCCGTGCTCAAGGACATGAAATGCGACGGTGGCGCAGGTGTCAACACCCAGCTCGATCTCAGTGCGCATGCCAGCAAGTCTCCTGCGTTGAGGCTCAAGACGAATGCAGGCAACACCGCAAAGACGATCAAGATCATCATATGTGATGAAGGAGAACGTTCCGGATACTGGGAGTTCGCTCTCCCGGAGCCTTCGGACAAGTTTGTCACTGTCATTCCCAAGGGCGGCGCCCCTCTCTCCAGGCCGAACACCCTCGAGAACAAGAAGTCTCCTGGAACTCCCGGAGTTCTTGATCTGACCCACATCAAGCAGTACCAGCTGGTCGGCAACTTGAGCAAGGACAATCTGAATATTGAAGTCGATGCCTTGATCCTCGTCGAAGCTGACGCGGATATTCTTGCACAGCGCGAAGCGTCGGCGAAACAGGAGGCCGAGGAGGCCGCGCTCAAGCTGAAAAAGGAAGCTGAAGCGAAGGAAAGGATTGCACGCGACCGCGAGAACAAGATCAAGAAATACGGATACAGGGGCGACAGTTCCCCGGAAATCACCCATGTTTCACTGGTTGCGCCGGACATCATGTCGCTGACCATTGATGCCCAGAAGATCATCCTTCCAAAAATATCCAAATTCGAATCCCTGCCTGACGACGTGAAGAAGGTGGAGAAATTCAAGGACGGCGTGGTCAAGCGCGCCAAAGTCGTCCGCAACGGAAAGGAACTCGGATACCTCCAGGGGAAAGACCTGGACTGGTTGTTCCCTTATGAATCATATGAAGGCGATCCCCTGCTGGATTTCGTTGCGGATCTCGCACCAAACTATACTGTCAGTTCTAAGGACGATCCGGCTTTTGCCGCAGGTGTCAAGCCTGCCTTCGTCTACCGCAAGAGCATTCCGACCAACTGGCAGCTGACAGGCGGATTGATATTCCCCATGCGCCATACGATGTATCTGAAGCTGCCTGCGAAGATCCAGCCCGGGAAGGAATATGTCATATCCACCGAGCTTCCGCTGAACGTCAAAAATCCAACCGTTGCCTTCAAGGCCGATCTCCAGAATGTCAGGAGCGAGACTGTCCACGTGAACCAGATCGGATACCGTCCTGACGATACGGCAAAACAGGGATTCCTGTCGGTGTGGCTCGGTACCGGTGGAGGCTGCAAGCTACCCGACGGTCTGAAGTTCTCGATACTTGATGACGCCAGCGGCAAGGCTGTATTCTCAGGAAATGTCGAATGCATAATGGAAGTCGACGGCAAGGAGGTACTGTGCGCGAAACCTCCGAAGAACTACAGCAATACCGCCGTCTACAGGATGAATTTCAGCGAATTCAAAACTCCGGGAAAATACCGCATCTACGCGGAAGGCATAGGATGCAGCTATCCTTTCGAGATATCAAACAAGGTCTGGGAGAAGGCGTTCCTCGTCCAGATGAAGGGGCTCTACAACAACCGCAGCGGAATAGAGCTCGGACCTCCGTATTCAGATTTCAAGAAGCCGGTCGATTTCAAGGTTGATGCCGGCTTCGTCATCACCCGCACCACCTACGATGCGATGGCAAACGGGAACGAGTCGTGGGGGGACATAGTCAAGGGCGACACTGGCGAGTCTGTTCCCGGCGCCTGGGGAGGATACCATGATGCCGGCGACTGGAACCCCCGCCGCGTCACACATATGAAGACGACGTTCTACCAGCTCGAACTTGTCGAGCTTTATCCTTCATATTTCAATTCCCTCAATCTCAACATCCCGAAGATGGAAGGCATTCCTGACATCATCACCGAGGCCCTCTTCGAGATAGACTGTTTCAGGAGGATGCAGCTTCCTGACGGCGGAATTCCATACGGTATCGAGACCGACGGCGATCCAGGCGTTCCCGATGTGAGCTGGCTCTCCACGCAGCATGCCTACGTGTTTGCCCCGAACATCCGCGACTCATGGTTCTATGCTTCAGCCGCCGCTCGCGCCGCGAAGGTGCTGAAACCGATCAAGCCAGAGCTTGCGAAGGTCTACGAGGACAGCGCCGTCAAGGCCTTCAACTGGGCCGAGGGCGACTACGCGAAGAGGAAAGCGGACGGTTCCATCAGTAAGTTGAAGGACCTGTGGGTCGCCACCGACGCGAGAAACCTTTCCGCTCTTATCCTCTACGATATTTCCGGCGACAAGAAATACCATGATATCTTCATGGATAGCACATGTCTCAGGGATCCTACGACCGTCTGCTGGTGGGCAAAACAGATACAATGCGACGCGGCATTCCACTACGCGCGGCTCGATGACGCCAAGGCCGATCCTGCAATGAAGAAGAACGCGATCAAGGCGGTCACGCAGCAGGCCGACAGGTCTATTGTATATGCCTCGGAAAACTCCTTCAACCTGACACAGATGGACAAGTACAGGCCGATGTTCGGAGGTTTTTTCAGCACGTCTGGTGGAACCGAACTTGCCCGCGCACATTATCTCACAGGCAAGCCCGAATACCTTAAGGGAGTGCTGCAGTCCTGCCAGTTCCAGTCAGGTTGCAATCCGAACAACATCGTCTACACGACCGGACTCGGCGCCAACCCGGTGAAGAATCCGCTGCATCTCGATTCACGCTCGAGCGGACAGCAGGCACCGGCGGGACTCACGGTATTCGGCAATGTCGATTATTGGAACAATAAAGGCGGGTTCTGGGACTGGCCGATACCTCTTTATTTCAGCAAGCCCAACAACTGCTGGCCGAATCCCTACGACTGGCCGCTCACCGAGGCTTACTTCGACGTGTTCCTGTTCGTATCGATGAACGAATTCGTAGTAGACACCTGGGCGTCAAACGTCTTTGTCTGGGGTTATCTGTCGGCACGTCCTGTCCAGGCGGCAGAAACTGCCGCTCCAGTTCCGGCAACCCCTTGAATTACTGAAATGAAAAAGCACGAGGCAATTGAAAAATTAATATAAAGGTTTGTTGTGGAGATAAACCCCGTTGGAGTACAAGCTTTAGCTTGCGTTTGATTGAATATAAAGACAAACTAAAGTTTGTACTCCAACATAAACAATTAATTTATATATTATAGTGTATATTAAGCGCACAAATTAAAAAAAACAGGAGGGAGTCATGAAGAAGTTCTTGTCGTCAGCAGTCGTCGCCGCCATCACCATGTGGGGAGTATCGCTTTTTGCAGATGCCGCCCGTGTTGATCTCGACGCTACTAATGATGGTGTCAAAATTACAGCATCCAAGGTGCCGGAAGGTGGTACTGCCGACAACGCGTCATGGATGGATGAGGCGAAGAACTCCCAGTATATCCACACCGGAATTCCCGCCACCGGCGAATGGAAGCAGTCCTCGTTCTCATTCAAGGCCGACAAAGATGGAAAAGTCACCATAAAGCTCATGGGCGAATGGAAACCGAAAGACCCGGCAAACACGGAAGATCTCGAACCCGTCTGGATCCTCTATGATGACGTCGAAGTCAAGGGCGCCGAACTCAAGAACGGCGGTTTCGACGGCGGATTTGAGGGATGGACAACATACGGCGAACCGACGCACGTTGCAGACCAGGGACACAAGAAGCCGGGCGCAATGAAAGTCTGGCACAATTCTCCTGCACTGCAGGAAATAACTGTCAAGGCCGGACAGGAAGTGACGATCAGCTTCTGGTTCAAGACCGCGAAATAAATTTCGGCCGCAAGAAAATGTAAACCACAGAGGTCACAGAGGAAGATTCTCTGTGTGCTCGAAGACAAATAAAGAGGTAATTGCACAATACCTCTGATGAATTGATTGCTTATGTTGGAGTACAAGCTTCAGCTTGCGTAATTATATACGATGTCTAAACATAGTTGACATTGATGCGAAGCATCTTTCGGAGTGCGGCGTGTAAGTGTTTCATCCCGAGGCCAAGGGCTCTCGGGGCGCCGCTTTAGAATCTTAAAGCGCTGCTGACACAGCGCACTCCAAAAGAGCGACAACTTATTTTTGTCGCTCTATATAATAGAAGACAAGCCAAACTAAAGTTTGTACTCCAACGGGGTTTATTCCCGCAATAACTGTTTTATATAAATGAATTCCTCTGTGCCCTCTGTGGTTAAACTTAAAAGGAGTCCAATGAGAATCAAGATCGGAACAGCAATCCTATCCCTCGGCATGATGCTTCCATTGTTGCAGGCGCAGGCCGCCGATCCACTGCCAAAACCCATTTTCGAACTTCCATTCGATGGAAGCGCGGACGCCGTCAACGCCACGGGCAAGGTCCAGCCGCTTAAGGCTGAAAACCTCAAATATGAAGACGGTGTCAAGGGCAAAGCTGTTCTCATCTCTCCAAATTCATTCCTGGAATATTCCACCGAAGGAAACCTGAAACAAGAAAGCGGGACCGTCACTCTCTGGTTCAAGCCAAACTGGCGTGCGTCCGAGCAGTCGAGTGATGTCAGGTCCAACTGGCATTGCCTTTTCTCCGAGCCGTTCCCGAAAAGCGCCCTCGGGAAGGATACCCGGCACGGATCCGGAGCCCTGTGGTTCTGGTTCTGGGGGGCCCACTTCAGAGGCGATGTAAGCGACATCAACGACACCTACCTGACTGCAGGCAACCAGGGACTCGATAACAGCAAGTGGGTCCATGTGGCGATGACCTGGGACGTCGACAAGGGGCATTGCATCTACATGAACGGCATCGCCTGCGGAATGCCCGGCGACGGCAACTCACCTCTCAACGTCAAGAAAGGGGCGAGGGACTTTTCAGCCCTGAAGAATAAATTTGCATCCTTCTTCGTAGGCAGCCAGGAACGCGAAGCAAAAGCCGACGGCCTCATCGACGAACTTAAGATCTATGACAAGGCTCTTACGTCTGCCGGGATCAATTCCGACATAGCCCTGATATCCAAATTGAAACTCGATTTCCTCCCTGCCTACTGCATGGAAGGCGACACAACGGAAATCAAATGGAACCTAAAGAACATCTCCAGTCAGGAAACAAGCTGCTCCTGCGCCTGGAGGATAGAGGATTCCCTTGGTAAACAACTAGCTGGCGCCAAGGTGCAGGGCACGATCCTAAAGCCCGGCGAAGCCCGGGAGTTCTCCGCAAAGTTCATGGCTGCGACAAAAGGTGCATACAAGCTGATCGTGGAGACAGGTAACGGACCGACTCTTTCGTCAGACATATGGTCGCTCGGAAAAACCAATCCCTATCTCAAGGAGGCCGGATCCAAAATGGACACCAAGCTCCTCGAGACAATCGATTTCGTCAAGGGTGTTCCGCCCGAACGGTTCACGTCCATCGGCGACTGTGTGAAAGGAACTCTTGACGGCCGCACTTATTATGAGGCAGGCCCGAAGAAGAACGACCGTTTCGCAGTTAAACTAGATCTTCCAGCCGCCGGTGTCCCATATCTCATCGAATGGGATTATCCTGACGACAAGGTGCGCACCATGGAGATGGTTGGACAGGACGCAAAGAATGCGGGCAACGACTACGGACTTCAGACGGGAGTCTTCTGCGGCGACGAGTATCCACTATCGATGAAGACGCTCACGCACCGTTCGATCCTCTGGGCGCGAGCCAAGAACAACGCACTTATCTTCATGACCGCCAGGGCGGGAGGCGGCCCGGCGGCTGTTTCTGAACTGCGCATATATTCCATACAGGGCGGACTTCCGGACGCCGGCATAAAGGATGCGCCTCCTGTAGGTGGATGGACACGCACAGTCGGCATCCATTTCGAGGATCCCGCCATTGGCTACGATTTCGGAATGGAACGTCAGCTCATGCCGGAATACGAGGAGACTCTCGACCGGCTCATCGCCTACATGAAGTGGAGCGGACAGAACTTCCTTTCATATCCTGCCGTCTGGTACCATGGAAAGATGGGATTGACCTACCAGCCGAGGCAGCATCCGGACAATTTCATTGGTTGCATCCTTGCGAAGTTCGCAGCAAACGGACTTGGATTCATGCCGACGATCAACTTCCAGAACATAGATGTCCCGGAAAATGTGATCATCAACGCAAAGACTGTCTCAGACGGCTCCCTGCACAATTCACCTGTGATGATCCTTTCGGACGGCAAGCCAAATCCGGGCGGCTGGCACGGCACTCCGCCGAACTTCAATCCCCTGCATCCTGCCGTCCATGGATATGTGGACGCGCAGATTGACGAGATGCTTGATCTCTACTCCGGAAATCCCGCGTTCAAGGGAATCGTCATGCACCTCACAAAGCATACCATCCCCTGGTTCGGCGACATCAAGGCCGGATACAACGACTACAATATCGACGCCTTCGAGAAGGACACCGGCAAGAAGGTCACAGTCGATCGCAGCAATCCTTTGCGTGGAAAACTATACTACGACTGGCTCATGGCGAACGCCAAGGACGAATGGATACAGTGGCGCTGCCAGAAGATCGCCGACTGGTACAAGGCGGTCGCAAAAAGGATGGCCGCAAAAAGAGGGGACCTCAAGCTCTCGCTCTGCAGCTACAACCCGACCCTCAGCGACCACGCCAGAGATCCCCGCTTCAAACAGCCGGACTTCGCAGATATCATCGACAGGGAGTGCGGCATCGATTCGAAGCTCTATGAAGGCGTGCCCAACATCATCCTCGCCCAGACCATCTATCCGTCCGACTACCGTGAAATGTCCGGGGCAAGCTGGCTGGCCTCCGCTCGTGCCGCCAGCCGCGACGACCACATGAAACCAGGCATCTACGCCATGCTGAACAGCGCCTCATTCCCCTGGATCAACATGCATGACCGCTACTTCGAGGACGCTGTTGGCAGAGCAGGGAAATGGTACGGCGGCGACGGCAATCCTCTCAAGGCCAGCTGGCTGACTGAGACCGGATGGCGCGTCTCAACCCTCAATCCGAACATCAACAGCTTCCTGGAACACTACGTCATGCCGTTGAAATACAATGACGTCCTCGGTTTCACCAAGGGCGGATTCCTGATTGGAACCTGCGGAGTTGAAGACAAGCTCGCTGAATTCTCCAGGGCATACAGGCCCCTGCCCGCAAAAAGGTTCACAGATCTTGCGGGTTCGACGGAGACGACAAAGTGCAGGACGCTCACAATGCCGGACGGAACATGGTTCTACGCGGTCAACACCGGTAAGGAAGCTTCTTCGGTTTCCTTCGTATTTGATCGCGCGCCGGGAGCCGTTTCGGATCTAGGGGCCGGACAGGAGCAGAAGGTCTCGGATACGAAGTTCAAGGTAGACCTGAAGCCATACCAACTCCGTTCATTCAAGGTCCAGAAGGATGTCGCGGTCAAGTCCGTGGAGTGATAAATATTCACTGAAGGATGCCCTTCAGCGAATATTTATATCAGGAATGCAGCACAGGTGTTTACCCCGTCGGATGACTGGGGTCTCGCCTGCCTCGAGGCGATGTGCATTCGGAGCCGCTTCTTAAAGAATTTGCCTTAAGAGTGTAGGACAGGCGTCTCGCCTGTAATTGGGAAATTGAGAAAATACATGATAAGAGACAGGCGAGACGCCTGTCCTACATTTTTCAGACGCTGGAGGCGTGAGGTTAGTCATCAAGTGGCACAGCCAATAATGGCTTGACTACGAACGGAAATCCCCGCAGATGAGGGCATATATAATTCCACAGGTCTACGGCGGATATTCATCTTCAACGCTGAAGGCGTGTGGTGATATAGCCTATGGGTTCAACCCTGTCTACTGTACGCATATTTGCATATAAGAAACATCTCTGGAGACTTGAGTCCCAGAGGGACGAAATGGAAATAGGCAGGGGCTTCAGCCCCTGTTTATTACCGTGGTTGTGTTCGCGTGCCATAGGTACGCGATGTCATTGTCTCGGTTATATGGTTTTCATGGCGTACCTTCCGGCACGCCTAAATACATATATTCCATTCAACAGGGGCTGAAGCCCCTGCCTATTCTCATCCTGTCCCAGCCGGGACAGGAAATACGCTTGTAGTAAATCCTCCCCCTGACGCGCCGATAAACATCCTACCATTTTCCCAATTTTCCCTTTTTGCCTATTGACTCGTGCAACCGGTTGCTATATAATTATGGCCATGGAGGACAGAATCAAAAAAGCGTTTACGCTCATTGAGCTGCCTGTGGCGAGTGGAATCGAACCATTGGTGGCCCGTTCGACAGGCTCAGGGCGACTAGCAGTTCGTCCAATTTTTACATTGATCGAACTACTAGTCGTAATTGCGATCATCGCAATTCTCGCGGCCATGCTCCTTCCTGCACTGAAGAACGCAAGGGATGTTGCAAAGTCATCGGCGTGCATAAACAATCTGAAGCAGTTCGGCCTGAGTTTCGCATTCTACACTACTGATTTTAACGACTATTATCCCAAGTTCCGCTGGCCGGAAGCCATCAACCCGTATATCAATGGAACGCTCATGGGATCTGCCCAGCTGCCCGATCCCGAAAGCAACAATTCCGCCGTCGACAAGGTAAAGCCCATGGACCTGATCCATTGCCCGAGCGCCCCATATCTCTCCTCCGACAACCAGAAGATAACTCTGACATATGGCATGTGCGGAATCACCTACAATGCCGGCGGAAACTGGTGGAAGATCCTCATCAACACGAACCACGCGGAATCGACCGCCGGATACGAAGATCTCCTGCCTCAGGTCAAGATGACACAGGTTGTCAGGCCGGAGCAGTTCGGAATCCTCACTGAGAACTGGGATACTCACAGTCCGGAACAGAGCTGCTGGACTTCGACCTGGTGGAGGTTGCAGGTCGCGAACAGCCAGAGCTTCCTCTTTCTGCATGGGAAATCCTCAAACGCAATGCTGGCGGACGGACATGTGGAGGCCCTCCATGGCACCCCTACCCAGAAGGATAACGATCATGCGGACGACTCAATGCTGTGGCAGGTCTACGATCAGAATGATTCGCTGTTCAACTACGACTTCGGCAAAAGCCGCCTCGGCAAGCTGACACCCTCCAAATACCTGCAGTGAGATCATTGGGTGATTTGGAGATTGAAATGATTGGATGATTGACGGTGGCAGGCTCCAAGAACTTCGAACATTCAACTCTGAACATCCAACATCGAATGAATAAATTTACAAGAACACGTCTTGCGACGTTAACTACCAACTGATTCAATTCAGGACATTTGAAATTCGTTTGTAGTCAAGCTCGCAAGAGCTGTTCTTCTCTCTTAGGAATTCTCCGAAGACTGCCTTCTTCATCCACAATTCAAACTTCAAAGTCCAATGTTCGATGTTCATAATTCCTCTCGGGCAGGTATCCCAGTCATTCGGCGGGACAAGTGCCCGAGTTACTTCGTTACGACCTGTTCGACTGTTCCCTACTTCAAAAGCAGCTTCCCCCACTGCCCGGGACGCTTGTAGTTGGAGGTGTCACCCTTCCACACCAGCACCGTCTTGCGCTTGTAGTCCTTGTCCGCATCATCCATGGCGAGACTGAATCCGATCTTCTTCCCCTTGGCAGGAATGAAATTCTTGAACGCTGACCACGGAACGGCAATTTCAAAAGTGTAACCGCCGGGAAAAGCCTTGGACGCGATCTTCGTGCCGCCATCGCCGTCAAGTTGCAGCCACCATGCCGTCGGCTCCGCGCGGTCCTTGCTTGCCGGAGCGAAGAGGGCCTGGAAATCGTCCGCATTTGACAGGAAATCCTCGGTGCTCTTGCGGTCGTTCTCGTTGTCCTTGTCATCCAGATCCATGAATATCTCCAGACAGTCGCACGAATATGCCTCTTTCGCAGGACGGTTCTGCATGACCACGTCATCGAATACCTTCGCTCCGATGTAGAGATATTTTTCATTCCATCTGAGCCGCGACAATACGGAACAGTCCGCCGCGCCCTGCCAGCTGTCGAAGTCGGCTTTTTCCTTGACCGTGCTTTCCACCGCCAAACACAGCGGTTCGTCATCCGACCATTCGGACAGATCACCATCGATCTTGATTTCCCCTTCCTTCACCGGAGATGCCACCGCTTCGTCTGGCGGGGTGAGCAGTTTCATCAGCTCCTCCCGCGAGCGGAACGGCAGTATCCAGATTTTCTTGTCAGTCTGCTGTGCGCCAAATTTCACACTAGCCGCAGCTGTCGCCCCTTCCGGCTGTGGCTGGAGATCCGCGACAGGAAAATCAAGAGTGGAGACCGCGCCCGGCGCCAGTTCTGAAACAGGAAGCGTCGGAGATTCGAGCTTCCAGCCCTTCGGAAGCGACGACCAGCCGACAGTTCCGGAAAGATTCGAAATCTGCGTGTTCCGCAATTTCAGACGGAGCGCAGGCGCTGAACCTTTAACTTCCAGGGAACCGATCACATCTGTCGCCGCATCCAGCAGACGCGCATTTTTAAGCAGCGCGCAGGCCCTCTCGCCATCCTGTCCGGGGAGCGACAGATATTTAGGGGCGCCCGCAAGTTCCACGACGATCTCTCCCTTGTCGTCAGGAGCGGCTGCAATCGGTTCTCCGAAGAAATTTGAGAGGATGAATTTGTTTTTCCCCACGGGAATTGCGACTTTTCCTCCAGTCTTCCAGTTCCACAGCGCAGCAAGTGTTCCTTTCTCGCCGGTAAATATGGAGCAGCGGTTGACATCGCCCCATGAGAGCTGGCGGAAGGAATGCGACATACCGGTGAGCACACGGGCAAGTCCGTTCGCTGCGATAAGTTCCGGGGTAGGCGACTGGTCGAATTCGGTGTGGTCTAGGCCGTAGGGCTGGTGATATCGTATGGTGATAAAACAGCTGTCGTAGTAGAGCTGTCCGAACCAGAAGAACTTCCCCTTTCCTCCGGCGACCGCATTGAGAAGCGTCTCCCTCAGCATGTATTCGGCCTTGAGCTTGAAGTTGGGAATCAGGAACTGCGGCTCATCGCAATATTCCACCGGCACGTTCACCTTGCGTCGCGAATATGCGAGTTCACGGGGGATGTAGCTCTTCTCCGTATGCCAGACGGAAGTGTCCTTGCCGTATGTCTCCTTCATGATCCTGCGCCAGGTCTCCAGCATCTCGTCCGAACCGACGCCGATGGTCCGTTCCGGCGGATTCGTGTCGTAGAGGTGCATTGACAGCGTATCGAAATATTTCGTGCCGCCCTGCTTGAACACGTTGTCGGTGAATGTTCCTGGCTTGCCGGCGAAATCGGAGGTTGCGCATACGCCCACCACGTTGCAGTCGGGATTTCCTTCCTTCGCCGCCTCATAGCTTGCCTTCAAATACGGGAAATATTCTTCAGGCGTCATCCAGAGGTTCGGTTCGTTCAGGACTTCCCAGATCGTGACCTTCCCCTTGTAATGGCTCGTCATGGCGCGCACATAGTCCTTCCATGCATCCAGCTTCGCCCAGGTGATACGCCGCCCGTTGGCGGGATTCTCGACCAGTTTTTCCAGCGCGTATTTGGGGATTGGCGCCTCATGCCCCCAGTACGGCCACATCAGATCTCCAAGGATCGGCATGATTACAAGCCCGCATTCCTCCGCACGTTTCACCATCCGGTCGGGCTGGGAGAAATCGAACTTCCCCTTTTCCGCTGCGATGTTCGCAAAATTAAAGATGTTGAAAGCGCGCACTGCGCCGAACCCGAGCTTCCTCACGATAGGCATCGGATCATTATGGCACGCGAGCGGCCAGTCATCAGGAAGCATTTCGAGCGGCTGTGGCACATACACTCCGAAGATCAGTTCCTCGACCTCTCCAGTGGACGCAGTGAAATATCCCCTGTAATATCCACAGGAAAGTTTTCCAAAGTCCACAGGATACGATGCGGTGCTCCCGGCCTTCATGCTTACCGGGACAGTTCCGGTGAACACAGGTTTTTCCCAGAAGTCCTTGATCACATAGTCGACCTTGCCATCCAATTGCGCCTTCCCGTTGTTGCGCACGCTGAGCGCCGCCTTGCACGGAGATCCGCTTTCAAAAAGTTTTTCCGGACTTGCCACGCTGATCCCGTATTCCACCTCGGCGGACGGCTGGAAATCGGACAGATCCCCCTCTTCCACCTGTACTGCATCTATCCATAGCGAACCTTCCTTGCAGCCCGAATCAATCCCGATCCACGTAAGGCAATAGCCGCCCTTCTTGAATTCGCTCGTGAAGAACGGGAAGGAATATCTCTTCCATTCCGTTGTCACCGGGAAAGCGCCCCAGTCGTTTCCGCCCCAGCTCTCCTCGGCGCAGATGATATTCGCCTTTACTCCCGGCTTGTCAGCCTTCATCCATGCCGACACCGTATACTTCTGTCCGCGCTTCAATGGAATGCGGTTGTAGATGGCGCACACGAATGCAAAATTGTAGGGGCTGTGCAGCTTCGCCGGATCGCTCGCAGTCAGCTTCAGGCTGGTCGTCCCATGCACGGCGGTGGTGGTGTCGAACACCGGCTGGACTCCCGGATCCGCCATCTTTTCATTCCAGCTGTAGGCGGAGTATGGACGGACGCCGTCGGCGCCGGTCTCAAAGCTCGCACCTTCCTTCAGCAAATTCCCCTTGACGTAAGAGGGCGTTTTTTCCTGCTTCGCGAAATGCAGCCGGTATTTCACAATCCCATCCTTAGCCTTCATCTCAAGCTTGAAATTATTCTTGTCCGATGTCCGGACTACGTCCAGTCGCGCTGCAGCCTTCTGGTCGCATGTCAGGCCGACCTGGTCCGCATCCTCGGGGAAAAGCTCGTAACCTCCTACCGAACCATTCCAGTCCTGGAAAAGCATCGACTGGGCCGGTTGATCTGCTGGGAGAGGCATGAAGCGGTTGCCTGCAAGCAATGATTTGCCTGCGAACACCTCGGAAGGAAGCACCAGCGCCACCAGTCCTTCCTGCTTGCCGTTCAATCCTTCGAATTGCGCTGAGACGCTGAGCCATCCGTCATCCTCCATCGAAAATGACTGGCGCAGGCGCAGAGGCTTGTCCTTGGCCTTGGAGACAACTTCAATCTTGTTATCCTTCTTCTCAAGAGCCACGTCCTCGGTGAAATCTATGCTCGTATTATTTTCTCTTGCATTGGGCGCCTCGACCGAGAATACGGGAACGCCTTTCTTCTGGACGGAAACCTGTCCGGACTTGGAAATTGAAATTTCGTAGAGGCCATTCTGCGCCTTCAGAGTTGCGCCTTTTTCCGATACTGACGCTTCCGTTTTTTTGACCACCGTAGCGTTAGGCAGGTCAACTTCGGGGAATTCTTCATCCGTCTGCAGGAGGCATAGGAAGAATACCAAGGATTTTTCAGAAAAAGTTATCTGCATATGATAGTTCTTCTCGTCCCATGCGCGGCAGTCCGCAAATAATTTACTTTTGACCGGCGAAAGGAATTTCACTCCCAGCTCCTGCCCATTGCCGAGATCGAAGCGGAACTTGTTGTTCTCGCCCTTCCAGTCGTTCAGGAATGTCATGTCGGCAGGTTTCTCCACGGGAAACCGCATGTCGCCTTTCGCATCCCAGCGGACACGCCGGTCCTTGAACATCTCAACAGGAAAGATGAAACGGCAGGCCGCCTCCTTGATCTCCGGAGGCGCATCTCCGTATTCCATGCGCACGAGGAGTCCGCCCTTATGTTCGACGATCGTCCTCTTGCATGAGGTCTTGATCTTGTCGATCGTCCCGGATTCCGTCAGCTGTCTCCGCGCCGTATCGACATCGATCTTTGTCCCATCACCGGAAAGGTGCTGGTAGCCGGGATTGAGGATCGGGCCGACAATGTTCACCGCGTTCTTCCCGTCGACGTCGAGATGCAGCGTGTAGAACCAGGGTTCGCGGAAAAGTTTCATGCGGCCGTCGGACGACGCGAAGAATCCTTCCGAGCGGAACTCGAAGGATTCGGATCTGGCGGATGGTGCATTGGAGAAGAGCGCTGCAAGACAAAGGCAGACGTACAGGAGTTTCTTTTTCATTTGTATCCTTATGTGAAAGATTTTCATTATAAATTCCAAGTTCCAATTTTCAAAATCCAAACCAGCAAAATCTAAGAACATGTCTTGCGACATTGACTACAAACGGATTCAATTCATTGAATATGTTCGTAGTTAAGCTCGCAAGAGCTGTTCTTTTGTTTTCTCTTGTTTGAATATTTGAATTTTAAATATTGTTTGGAGCTTGCCCGCCGCGGATTGAAGTTTGGAATTTCCATCCATCCAACCAATCTCCCAATCTCCAAATCACCATATCTTCAAATCTTCCTCGCCACCGTCTTCCCTTCATTGAACCTGATATCCAGAAGCTTGGTACGGTTGCTCCCCTTTCCTTCGATAAGGTAATGGAGCAGCTTCCCCGCCTCGGAGGCAAGTTCATAAATTGGACTGTATGCCATGGTGATCTGGATCCCGGCGGTCTGGTGGACCCATGGGAATCCATCATACATATATAAGGACATGCCCTCCGGAATCTTGATTCCCTTCTCTTTCAGCACTTCTATTGCTGCAAAGGTGGAGACATCTCCCCAGGTGATGATCGCCGTGCAGTCGAGTCCGTCCAGGAATTCCCTTATCTCATTTTTCAGTCGATCAACTTCAAAGTGCCCTGTCTGTCCAAGCAGGCGCGGGTCGGCGTAGAGGCCGGCATCGTTCATCCCCTGCATCCATCCGCGCCGCCTCTCCTGGAATGAGGCCACATGGTGGACATTGTCGAAAAACGCGATCCGTTCATGCCCGAGCCTGATGAGTTCCCTTGTGATCTGCAGTGCGCCCTTGAAGTGGTCGCATTCGACATAGGGCATGTCTTCCGGCAGGGGACGTCCGATTGAGACCGCCGGTATTCCTTCTTTTTTCAAAAACTCGACATCTTCCTGCGTCACCGAATATCCCGCAAAGACGATGCCCTGCCTCATGGACGGAGTAATCCCTTCCTCCCGGACATATTCGACAAATGTCATGTCTCCGCCGAAGGTGCGCAGGCAGGCGCCCAGCTCCAGATCGGAGAGTTCTGAAAGGACACCCCTCAGGACAAGGCCCATGAACGGATCGTCGTCCTTGAGTTTTCGCACGTCGCACGCGATCACGGTTATGATCCTGGAGGATTTCTCCGCCGCCCTGCGCTCTTTTACAAAAGTCCCCTTTCCCTGTATCCTTTCGATGTATCCCTCGCTGACCAGTGCGGAAAGCGCCTCTCGGACAGTATTCCGGCTCAGTCCCAGCAGTTCCGAGAACTCATTGTCCGAAGGAATGCATTTGCCCGGTGAGTAGCGCCGTGACGTTATTTCCTTGAGGAGATAATTCTTCGCCTGGGCGCTTTTTGACAAAATGCAGTTTTTCATCTGATTCTTCTTTGACATTGTCCTGTTCATATCCTATTGTATCTCAGTTGTTGGGTTATCCTACAAGTTAAGATAGCAAATAAATCGGCCGTATCAAGGGCAAATTATAAGAATATTCAGAATAATTTCAGGGAAAAGATAAGATGCACGCTTCCGCCTTCGCTGAGAGGCTATGGCGGACACAGGAAGCTTGGACTTCAAAGTTGAAACATTTTCTTGTTGGAGTACAAACTTTAGTTTGTCTTGATCTTAGCTTGGATTGTTCACCACGAAGGGCACGAAGTTATCGAAGCTAATACAAGAGCGAGGATTGCATTGTTTTTTATAGTACAATTATTTCTTCGTGTTCTTCGTGCCCTTCGTGGTGAAAATGATTTCAAAATAAACCACTGAACGGAGGTGGGAATGAAAATCAGCAATCAAAAATTGAAAATCAAAAGTGTCTTCACCCTTATCGAGCTGCTCGTGCCCTGCCAGCCGACGTGTCCCTCGAAGCTCTCTTGGCGAAGTGGGAAGTTACCCGTAAGGGGACGTAGGCCAATTCAGTCAAAGTTCACTTTGATTGAATTGCTTGTGGTAATCGCGATCATCGCAATTCTTGCGGCAATGCTCCTGCCGGCGTTAAAGAACGCGAGGGATGTGGCGAAATCATCTGTCTGCACCAACAATCTGAAGCAACTGGGTCTTACATTTGCATTTTATACCAGTGATTTTGAATATTACCCCAACTTCCGATGGCCAGAGGCGCTGAATATGTATCTCAACGGAATAGTACATGGAACTTCCGTGCTTCCGGATTCCGACGCCAATCTTGATAAAGTAAAACCTCTGGATCTTATTCATTGCCCGATGGTCCCGACAAAAAACAATTCCGATAAACCTATAACTTTGACATACGGCATGAACGGAGTCTGTGTTGATGGAGAGTTCTGGAGGCGTCTCATCAGGCCCCAGACCAACAATGATGAAGTGTTGCCACGCGTAAAAACTTCCAGGGTTGTCAGACCCGAGGCATTCGGGATTTTGACAGAATTCTTCAGTGCAGACGATCCGCAGCAATCCGCATGGACCGCTACCTGGTGGCGCCTGCAGGTTGGAAACGAGCTTGCGTTCCTGCTGACACACGGTAAAAGCTCAAACGTACTGCTGGCTGATGCACATGTGGGAACTGCCAAGGCAGACAAAGGAAAACCCACCGGATACTATGGGAACATCGGTCTTTTCTATGTCCGTGACAGTGATTCTGAAAATGATTCAATGAACAATTATGATTATGGTGCCTTCCGAAATGCAGGCGCGCTTAAACCCTCCAAATACCTCCAATGATTTCCAGGGGAAAAGGAGAGTGGAGTACAAATGAACGGAGATGAGGATATGAAAAAAGGAGCCAGTCCAACAATGAAGGATCCAAAATATTGCCGATTTAAAATCGGCAATCGGAAATCGGCAATTGGAAATGTCTTCACCCTCATCGAGCTGCTCGTGGCGTGCCCCACGTCGCCAAGGCTATGTGGGGTAAACGAGCCGACGTGTCCCTCGAAGCTCTCTTGGCGAAGGGGGAAGTTACCCGCAAGGGGACGTAGGCCAATTCAGTCAAAGTTCACTTTGATTGAATTGCTTGTCGTCATCGCGATCATCGCAATTCTTGCGGCCATGCTCCTCCCTGCGCTCCATAGTGCAAAGAAAAAGGCCAAGGAAATCCTCTGCGCCAGCAACATGAGGCAGATCGGCATGATGATATCCTTGTATTCGGGCGACTATGACCTATGGCTGCCAACCTACAATGCCGGAATATGGTGGACCAGCAACCTGGATGATGTACAGCGCCCGATCTGCGAATTCTGGCCTGTCCTGAAACCATATATTACCAACAAGGAGACCAACGTTGATTTCGACAGCTGGGGCCAGATCCTATACTGCCCTCTCAGCACGAAATACAATTTCATAAACAAGGAAAGCGGAATTGACTGCGGTTTCAGGTTCTCCGGCTGGTCCAGGGGCAACTATGTGTTCGAGTTCCAGGAGCCCCCGAGCTACTGGGACCCGCGGAGGCCCAGGAGGATAACTACAGTGAATCCGCCCCATGGCCCCTTCGGATGGGAGCCTTCTTTCGACAATTACAGGATCGTCCAGGATCTGACCACCAACGCTTCCGTGGCCAGCTATTCCAACCATCTCAACGTGGACAGCCCCGGCTCCCCCATTCCCAGGGATTATGGGAATTTCATGTTCGTCGACATGCATGTTGAAAGCCTGCACAACGGAGAAACCGGATATAAGGGGACTTCCTGGTGCGACCAGTGATGGGGTGACATGCAGAAAGTTCGAGAGTTCGGAATTTCGTAAGTTCGGAAGTTTTCAGGCTTTGCTTCTTTACGCATGGAATGCGTTGAATAATATAGCCTATGGTTTCAACCATAGGTATCGTATCCAAAAAATGGAATCGCCCTGAAGGGGCGGAGTATATTCCGTCCCTGCAGGACGCATCTTTTTCCCATATATTACTCCAAGTCCCGAACAATGTTTAAATTGCAAAATTACTGGAAACTTGTTAGTAGTCAAGCTCGCAAGAGCTGTTCTTTAAAAGTAGGGACGGCATTTATGCTGTCCCATTCTGAATGTTAAGATGGTACATGCTAAAGCACGTACCTACTCCCAAGAACATGTCTTGCGACATTAACTACAAACGGATTCAATTCATGGAGTATGTTCGTAGCCTGTCGCGCCGTAGCATCTTTGCGAAGGCGGGTTAAGCTCGCAAGAGCTGTTCTTCTCGGGCAGTCATGCCCGAGTTACTCCCTCGCAAACGCCTTTCGATTGCAGTCTTTGCACCCACAAGTTATAATATGAGCTTATTGCAAAAATATTTTCAGGAGAACTAAGGAATGAAAATAACTTTTCTATTGGAAGGACTTGCCATCATGGGAATTATTTCTAGCGGCTTTGCCGATGATCAGGCCAGCAATGTCGAGCTCGCAGGCGACTGGAAAATCACCGTCAGCGTGCCCGGCAAAGGACTCAAGGCCGACTTCACGATTAATCCGACCGATCCCGTAAAGGTGCTCAACGAAAAATATCCAACTCTCCCGGACTTCAATCCGAAGGCCTGGGGCGGATGGCAGAAGGGAATCGCGCTGAAAGGCGTCAAGGCCCAGGAATGCACCGTGAAGAACGCCCTCGATCCGAAATCGCTCAAAATCACGCAGGGGGATTCAGGAGAATCATTTGCAAAGGGCACGGACTTCGATGCCGATCTTGACTGGGGCGGCGTCGGACGGCTCACGGCAGGAAAGATCAAGGCGGGCGTACCCGTCCTCCTAACTTATGAATACACACCCCAGCGCATAGACTCCGTCGTCATGGACGCGGCAGGAAAATCCTTTTCGCTGAAGCCCGGGACGCCGCATGTATCTCTTCCAAAACCTCCGGAACTCGTCTCCGGTGAAACACGTATTGCCAACATTTATCTGCCCGCAGGAAAAACGGAGAAACTCACGACCGCTAACATATTCCCCGTCCTTGAACAGGAATTCCCCGCGGAACTTTCTGCGAAGTTCGCAGGTGCCGCCGAGAAACTCCTTCCGAAAACACTCAAGACCCTCAAGGCGGGAGGAAATCTGAAGATCCTCGCCTGGGGTGACAGCGTCACCGACGGCGGTTTCCTGCCTGACAAGGATAAGGACCGCTGGCAGTGCCAGTTCGTTTCTCGTTTGAAACAGAAATTCCCCAATGCAAAAATAGAACTCGTCACCGAGGCGTGGGGCGGACACAACACCACGCAGTATCTTGCGGAACCGCCGGGATCAGTCCATAACTACAAGGAGAAAGTTCTGGCGGTAAAGCCGGATCTCGTGGTGATCGAGTTTGTCAATGACGCAGGATTGAAGACCGTCCAGGTGAACGAACGCTACTCTAAGCTGCTCGCGGATTTCAAGGAGCTCGGGACCGAAGTGATATTGCAGACTCCGCACTATGTCAGGCCCGACTGGATGGGACTGTCCAGCCAGCGCGACATTGACAACGATCCCCGCGAATATTCGAAGGCTCTGCGCGAATTCGCAGCGAAGAACAATGTTGCTCTCGCGGATGCTGCGGAGCGCTACGGCAGGCTCTGGCGCCAGGGGATTCCATATCTGACGCTGATGTCGAACAACATCAACCACCCCTGCCCCGAAGGCATGAAGCTCTTCGCCGACAGCCTGATGTCGCTTTTCGAATAGGGTTTTACACAGGAGCGCCGGCATCCTGCCGGCAAAAAGAATGTGGTACAGGCGTCTCGCCTGTAATCTCTTAACAATGTAGCACAGGCATCTTGCCTGTGTCTTATCTCTCTGGCTTTGCTGGTAGTTAACGCATTTTTGCGTGTTCTCGGATTGGAAAACTACAGCCAATAATGGCTTAACTACTAACGAAATTCCCTTGCAGATAAATGAATTCCGATGGAAGCGGGGGGAGATAATAACAGCTTCCGCCGTCGCCAAGAAGCTATGGCGGACAGGCCGCTGTAAAAACAAAGCGGTGAATAATCACCGCAGTCCAAAGTCAGGACGAAGCGCCTGACGTAAAGATGAAAAGACATAAGAATCGGAGAGCCGTCCCTACCTCGGGTAAAAAACGTAAACACTATTATGAACTCATTAATAATCCGCCTCGGGCGGATTATTTTTGGGAAGGAAATGCCGGCCGAAGGAATATTCGGTCTTTTTGGGGAATGCTGTTTTGTTGCCGGATAATGCCTGGTGAAATGCCGGAAAATTGTTGTTCAAATCTTCCCTCACCTCAAAAGGTTCCCCCGGTCGGCAAAATCATATATCCTTGTTTTGGCATATTATAATACACGGAATAAAATCTGCATATGGGGTATATCCCTACCATCATTTCGGCGGGTTGCATCTTTCATTCCATGCATTAAATTTAACTTCCGGGAAAAATCAAACAAAGGAGTACCCTCATGCTCATCAAGGAACAGACCTACGGATTCTTCATCCCCTGCGTATCCCTCATGGGAATCGGATGCCACAAGGAACTCGGTGCAAGGATCAAATCCCTGGGAGGCAAAAAGCCCCTGCTCGTCACGGATGACGGCATGACGAAGGCAGGAATGACTGCCCGGATCGCAGATCTCATCAAGAAGGACACCGGCATCGCCGTGGTTGTCTTTGACAAGGCGGTTCCAAATCCTACCGACAAGAACGTCGAGGAAGGTCTTCAAGTTTTCAGGAAAAACGCCTGCGACATGATCATCACCCTCGGCGGCGGAAGCGCACACGACTGCGGCAAGGGAATCGGAATCGTCGCCACGAACGGTGGCAGGATCCACGACTTCGAAGGCGTCGACAAATCGACTAAGGCGATGCCTCCGTTCATAGCCGTGAACACCACGGCCGGCACCGCGAGCGAAATGACCCGCTTCTGCATCATCACCGACACCTCGCGCCACGTCAAGATGGCGATCGTCGACTGGCGCACGACTCCTAACATCGCAATCAACGATCCCTTCCTGATGAGCGGTATGCCTCCGTTCCTGACAGCCTGCACCGGCATGGACGCACTGACGCACGCCGTCGAAGCTTATGTTTCCACAATCGCGACACCTGTCACCGACGCATGCGCCCTCAAGGCGATAGACCTGGTCTCGAAATATCTCCGTCCTGCAGTTGCGAACGGATCCGACATGGAAGCGCGCGACCGTATGGCGTATGCGGAATTCCTTGCCGGAATGGCGTTCAACAACGCGAGCCTGGGCTATGTGCATGCAATGGCGCACCAGCTTGGCGGATTCTACAATCTTGCACACGGAATGTGCAACGCGATCCTCCTGCCTCACGTAAGCAGGTTCAACCTCGTGTCGAGCGTTGACAGGTTCGGCGACATCGCCGTCGCCCTCGGCGAGAACATCAGCGGCCTTTCCAAGAGGGCCGCCGCCGAAAAGGCCCTTGACGCGATCATGGTCCTTTCAAAGGACGTAGGAATCCCTTCCGGACTTGCCGTGCTTGAAGTCAAGGAACAGGATTTCGAGGTAATGGCGAACAATGCGATGAAGGATGCATGCGGCTTCACAAATCCAAGGATCCCGAAGCTTGCCGATGTCATCGCCATGTACAAGTCGGCGATGTAAGGGTAAATTAGTTTCAAGTTTCAGGTCCAAGATTAAAACGATTCCGTATTTGTCAGGCGAGCCTGACTTTGGATTGCGGCACCCCTGTGCCGCTTTTCTTTTTTCCGCGGAAACTGATTGCACGACTTTTTAACTGCAACCGGTTGCAGTTATCCGGACAAGTTATATCTTACTGCATGGAAATCAACGGAGGAACCTATGCATAAGAAAATTTCAATCCGCCTTTGCCGCCTTCAGGAGACTCTCCTTGCCATTCTTTTCTGCTGTATGGCTGCGGATCTCGCGGCGGCCGACGAGAATGTGATCTGCTCCCGCGAGCCGGTGGTGGTCGCCGGTGTCAAAGGACAGGCGCTCAACTTCGTCACCTCCGATCCCGGCATGTTCGACTGGAGCAGCAGATCCATGCTTCCAAATGCGCCGCGTCCATTCCTCTGCGGACAATCGGGGACGATCGCGCTCTGGTTCAAGGGCGAATATCTCTCGAAGGATCACAGCGTCCTCCTGGAACTCGGCACCCACAGGGACGGACTGTTCACCGACTGGGACGGCATCATGCCCGCAAAAGGCGACTGGCCCGGAGAAACATTGACGCTCGCGATCCAGCCGAAGAAGGCGCCAGGCGATGGACACGTCGCTTTCTGGGGCAGTGCAGGCGGCACGGATTTCGGTATCACGTCCTCAAATACCATGGATCTGAAGAGCTGGCATCATGCCGCAGTTGTCTGGCAGCCCGGAAACATTAAACTCTTTGTGGACGGCAAGCTGGCGGGGAGCGCTGCAGTGAAGTCAAACGACTTCGAACTTGCAAGCTACTTCCATCTGGCAGGCAGTCTGTGGGGAGGCAACGCATTCAACGGGGCACTCGACGAAATCATGATCTTATCCAGAAGCCTCACTCCGGAGGAGATCACCGCGCTGGCGCAGAAAAAGGATTTCACCGGCGATGCCGCGCTCAGCTTCTACATGCCGTGCGACGGCAGTGCCGTGGCAAAGGTTGAACGGCGCGATCTTGAAAGCGTCCTCGCCGGCAAGACCGTCTTCAGGGCCGCCCTGGGCAAGTTCCGTTTCTCCCCTGTCGGCGATCCGATCCGGATGAAGCTGAGCCTTCCGCAGGGACCGGCGGACGAGGAGCTCACCGCAGATCTGTCAATAAAATCGGAAGACGGCAGGACAGTTTTCCAGACCTCCGAACGTCTCCACCGCGATCCTTCCAAGACAGTGGAGAAGAATTTCAGCGCCACCGTGGAACGCTGCGGGATCTACTGGCTTTCATTCGCATTGAAGGGCGCCGACGGCAAAACGATCTTTGCGAGATCTGCAAAGTTCGGCGTCATCGCGAAACTTCCTCCCCTTTCTGAAATTCCCGACACCTCACCATGCGGATTCTGGCCCGACACCGCCCGCACCCAGCTCGGTACAAAATGGATCCGGCTCTGGGACGCAAGCGCATTCAGCTGGACCGCCTTCGAGCCGCAGAAAGGCCGTTTCCACTGGGACTACCTCAACGCTTTTCTGGAGGACGTAAAGACCTGCGGCGCCAAACCCCTCCTCTGCATCACCGGCACACCTAGGTGGGCCTCTTCAATGTCGAAACAGGAACTCGATTCACTCAAGAAAACAAATGCCGAAGGCTACAGCGTGATCCCGGGCGCAGGCTGGGCCGGAACTGCGGCGTATCCTCCGTCAAAGATATCCGACTTCGAAAGTTTCCTCCGCGAGCTGTTCAAGCGCTACAAGGGCAAAATCACCGCCTATGAATGCTGGAATGAGCCTGACACCACCCATTTCAAAGGAAGCGCCGAACAGTATGTCGAAATGCTCAAGACGATGTACCGCGTGCTGAAGGAGGAGGATCCAGGCGCGATCCTCGTCGGAGGCGTCGGCTCTGGCTATCCACCATGGAACACGAAGATCTTCGGCATGGGCGCAGGCTCATCCATGGACGCGCTCTCGATCCATCCCTACTGCATGTTCGATCCGATATTGGACTACCATAAAGGTTCGCTCGGTCAGTTCGCATCCTTTATTAAAGAGAAGGAAAAGGAGCTGGGCCATCCGCTGCCGGTCTGGGCCGATGAACTTGGAATAGTCAATTCGCCGCTGGGAAAAGAGGAGTTCATAAAGAAATATGGTGCTGAGACCACGCCCGCTGAAGGAGTCCTCGCCACCTACAAGGAACAGAGCATCCGCTGGGACATAACCATGCAGCTGGCGCTGCTTGCGATGGGCAATGACAATAAAGTCTTCCCCGGAGGCACGAACAACGCACGCTACGACGACAAAAGCCTGGCGTTCGCGGCGTTTGCGAAAGTCGCAAGCTTCAGGAAGACCGCCCGTTTCTTCACTGTGAACGACCAGTCGCTTGGGGTAATGCTCGAATGCGAAGGTCGCAAAGATGATCCGAAAAGGATCGCGGCCTTCTGCGGCGCAGGCTCCGTCGTGTTTCCTCTGGACGCCCCGCAGGTCAAGGGCATGGACATGTACGGCAATCCCGTCGAGTTCAAGACGGAGGACGGCCTGCTGAAGATGACACTCAGCGCCGACGTGACCTATCTTTTCGACGTCCCTGCGAACTTCGCAGGAATCCAGGTCGTCTCGATCAAGCTGCCAAAGGACTCGAAAGCCAGGCAGGCTGTCACCGGCGAACTTATAATATCCAATCCCTACAGGCATCAGGAGACTTTCCGGCTGGAGGCGAAATCTCCGGAAGGCTGGAAGATCGAGATGGAGAAAGTGACGGCGACACTTGAACCGGGCGCAAAACTCATTGTCCCTATGACAATCCAGAGCGGTACTTCGACAGGCGACGTTGAGATGGGATTCACGGCCACTGACACCAAGGGGAATGTCTTTGCAAGCAGGCACACCATGTTCAATCTCGCCATCGTTCCGATGGCAAAGCTTGCGGCGCCCATAGATCCGGGGAAGGAATCCTCCTGGAAAGATTTACCAGTGCTTGCGACAGTTGACAGCATCAGGAATGTAAACCTCGGTCAGCCGAAACCTGATTTCCCCGACATGCCCCACTGGCTTGGACCAAAAGACCTTTCATACCAGATCCGCGGCGGCTGGCGCGAGGACGGAATCTACCTGTGGATCGATGTCACTGACGACAAGCTCCATCCCGGCAAGGCGTCGGACTCTCCCTGGAACATGGACGCCGTGGAACTTTTCATCGACCTTCTCAACGGCAAGACTCTGACCGGCGCAAGGACTGATACCGAGCAGATCGCCGTCGTTCCATCGCTGGGCAGGGAGTTCGCCCCCTGCGAACTGAGATTCTGCGATGCCGGAACCGGTGCCAAGGTCCAGTTCTTCGGAAAGAAAACTGAGCGCGGCTATATCGTGGCGGGAAGGATCTTCTACCGTTCCTACAGCAAGCTGCGTCCGGACTTGTGGGTCGGTTTCGACGTGAAGGTCGACGACTGCGATGATCCCGCCGCAAAGGAGACGCGGAAGGCGTCGATGACCTGGAACGGCGACGAGGAGAACACCGGACGCACATCGAGATGGGGCCGTTTTGTCCTGACCAAAGGCGCAGCAGGTGATCAGCCCGGATCTTTGATTGCGGCCGCGGACGAGTTCAAACCGCTGCTGCAGAAAGTCCTTGTCAACGGGCAGACTCTTTATGAAGCCGGCTCCAAGGACGGTGTAAAGACAATTGATGTTGACGCTTCGGCGATGGTGAATCTCCAATGCACGTTCGTGAACAAGGGCAGCGCGCCGGGCGAGGATCCGTTCAGGGTATTTGTGATAATAAATGAAAATTGGAAGCAGGTTTCCGGTGCAGACTACACTCCGTCAACGCCAGCGACAAAATGGGAGAAGGACAAGCCGGTCGTGGATACGACGAGCACGGATCTTTCCACGCTCAAGGGGAAGACGCTGGATGTCCTGATCGGCCTCTATGGCAGACAGGACAGGTTCAGCCTGATCAACGAAGGCCAGGACAACGAACAGCGGCTTCCTATCGGGAAATTGAATATCAAGTGAACAGGCAAGGCGGACAATTCAGCCACAGACTTGCACTGACTAGCCGCAACCAAATTTGAATTATACGGATAGTATTACAGATTAATTCCATGAATTATCAGCTTCTCGATTGCTTCAAGATTAAATTAAAATATGGGCGGAGACGGATGCCTGTGATTATTCTTTCTTGGCTTTGCTTGTAGTTATACTGTATCGCATTCATTGATATAGTAATTCGGTTAAAGTATGTCGGGTTTTCTGTGTCCGCCGTAGCATCTCAGCGAAGGAGGGAATCCGACGTTTAATTGTCGGTTTAACCACAGCCAATAATGGCTTAACTACAAACGGAATTCCCTCGTAGATGAAATCATTTATATTTCCTGTAAATCCTGCCTGCCACGGCGTAGCTCGAAGAGCGTAGACGGGTTATCCTGTCTGAATATCTTAACTTTGTGTCTCCGTGCCTCCGTGCGAGAAAATCTTATCTGTGTAGTCTGTGCCTGCCGCGCCGTAGCCTTGGCGAAGGCGGGTGTTCTGTGGTTTACATCAAGATTGGCAAGAATATTGCTTTGTTAAAACTCCTGGAGGTCATTTTATGGATTCAAAGCATTACAGGACAGGAAAGGCCATGATTGCCGGGGCTGACGCCGTCGGTTCCGCTTTTACCTATGCTCTTGCCCAGGTCGGGCTTGGCGACGAGATCGCATTGCTTGACGCCAGGCACGAACTGGCGGTAGGACAGGTAAGACATGAAAGACGCAAGAATCCCGGCAAGCCCGACATCAGCATCCGTGAGGAATTCATCGATTCGGAAAGCTGAATTGGCGCATAGCAGGAATTTTTCACCACGAAGGACACGAAGTTCACGAAGATTCTTTAACCATCCGCCGTCGCTAAGAAGCTATGGCGGGACAAGCAGAACACACAGATTACACAGAAAACTCAGCTTTAGATTAAAATAAAATATGGGCTGAGACAAAGTATTGCTCGGAAGCGATTCGTTTCCGAGTAATACGTTTCGTCTGCCCATAACCTTTCTCCGAAAGGTTGTTTGCCATGGCAAACATATTTTACAGGATTAATACTTGGTGACTCCGTGACTCCGCTGTGTCGGTCGTAGTTCTTCTGAGGAGAACGAAGACTTATGCGAGGACAATCTTGCTTGCCTTGCGCGAAGGCGGATGATTCGTGGGCAAAGCTACTGATAACTGGTTACTGATGACTATTTAAAGGGAATCTACAGATTACCACTTGAATTACAGGCTAGTATATATACAGTGAAATTACTTGGTTGTACTGTATGAAACGGGGGTCTGAATAAAGGGGGATTGATGAAATCCGCGAATCTCGCATTCCGCACCACCGCCTCCACAGTTCCATCATCCCGTCCTTGTCATTTATTTCTTTATCAATCAATGCGCTTATCTCAGTAAGATTAATACGATTTACATATTAGAATCAAATTAAAGGCCAGATTTTTGATTTTAAGGTCATTATTCAAGGCTAATTACTATGTTATCATTTAATAATCAATATGTTAACCATCCCCGGGGATCGTAAGAGTAAGATATAGATCCCAGTTTATTCATGGTTTGGAAAATCATTATTAAGTTTTGACAACACAGAGGGAGAGATATATGGGTATCTTGCTAGGCGATCTACTGATGAGAGATATCGATTTGAAACAAATATCTCGCCTTTGGACCCAAGAGTTTCGGCGCAGAAGAGATGAAGCCGCAGACCATCGTTACTACATACTTTGTCACGCGCAAGAACTTACTCGTCAAATGGATGTTCTTGCAGATTGTGGACTTCAAAGTGACATAAGATCTCACATTCAGGGTAATAGACTCTCGTTCAATCGAAACTGGGTAGATAGTATTGACCGCACGAAACCAATTATGCGCTGGATCTTTGACGCAGAAGATTTAAATGATCCCCATGCAGCTCTTGCAGCACAATTAAAAGTCCTTTTTGGAAAGCACCGTATTAGCCGTTACGCAATAACCTTGATCCAGTGTGATCAGCATGACTATATTGTCTTCTTAGAAGCTCATCGTGAAAAAGAGTCCATATTTGAAATTGCAGAGTGTTCAGATATTTCTTTAATCGCCGAGTGTACTATTATCTATCTAGCATTATTGAAGCGTAGTCAACTACGCAGCGCTTCCGATTGGGAAAAGGCTGTTCATGAGCTTGTGTCTCCTCTTGACTTTATCTATTCCAATGCGGATTTCTTTACTAACTATTTAACTAGAGCTGATGTTAAAGATGAACTTAAGCTTAAAAAGCTTGAGGATTTTCGTCTAATCTCTCGCCTTCTTATCAACCGTCTCCACCAATTTCGATTTGCATTTGCTGGACTTCCTGAAGGCAATCTCAAGGTTAATGAAATCAACTTGTATAAGCTCTGTATGCCCATTACCCATCTATGGCATCACGAGGCTCGTCGCAAAAATCTTAGATTTGTTTACGACGATCTTAAGCATATAGATAATATTTGGTCTGATGAGGAGCTACTTCAATTTGTTCTTTTTAATCTAGTTTCGAACGCGATCAAATATTCCAGCCGTGGGACAGAAATAGGTTTATATGCACGAAATAATGGCAAACTATTTGTTGTAGGTATACGCAACCAAGGAATTGTCATCCCAGAGGAAGAAGGATTTCTTATTTTTGAATCAGGCTATCGTACGGAAGAAGCCCGTCGTGTAGATTCACGTGGCATGGGTATAGGATTAGGTGTATGTCGACAACTTATGCTTCGCTTGAAAGGGAAAATATCTTTAACCAAATCCGACCAAACAGAGACTATTTTTGAAATCGAAGCTCCACTACTTAAATGAGAGGAAATAAAATGAAGCATAGAATCCTTTTCGTTGAGGATGACTACATTACGATTGACTGTGCTGTTACACATTTGGAGATATCAGGACACGAAGTACATGTCTGTGAAGAGATCGCGATTGCCTTGTCACGACTTAGGTATGAGAATTTTACAATGATATTCCTTGACGTCATGCTTCCTCCAGGAGATCAGTTTTCACTTACGGAAACTGTCAATGGTAGATACACTGGCTTACGAGTACTAGAGAAAGTTTTTACAGATGAGCATTACAAACAGGCTCGTAGTGCTTCTTGGTTTCTTATAACCAACTGGCGTGACGAACCGGAAGTTGATGCAGTAGCTATTTCACACAATATCCCTATTCTTCGAAAACCACTCACAATAGAACAAATAAACGAGGCAATTTCAAAATGAGTATTGAAACAATCATAACAATTCTTTCATTAATTATGACATTTCTTGGTGTTGTGCTAACAATCGTTACTGGTTACTTAGCGTATCTAGGCGCTACATTAGAGAGACGTGTTCGCGAATCGATGATATGCTTTGTAGAAGAGAAGAACCGCGAAATGCGTGATCTTGTAGATGCCCGTCTGTCGCTCGTTGACATCGCAGTGGAGGCTGTGTGTTCGGTGAGAATGGATAGACAGGGAAAAGAGGTTGAAAGTGAATTATATTTTCTTCGCCATTTGAGTCGATTAGCCAGTAATGATCCTGTTGAGATTGACAAGGCTCTCGGTGCACTGGAGGCAGCTGGCGAAACAGTTCAGCATCTACTTCCATACGTTGAGAGAATTAGGAACAAGAGCAATTGGCCTCAAGAATGCAAAGTTAAATTTGAAAAGATATTACGCAAAAGGATTGAGTCTGCCAGGCAGCAACCTATCACGAAATAGAGTAGTAATAGAAGACGGTACCATGCTGGGCATATAGTTTAAGGAATAAGTAACGACGTTATTATTTTTGGCATCAATGGATCTTTTCGAGAGGCTGTTGGGAATAGTGACGGGATTTACGGATAATCAAAACACGAAACATTAAAGATATGGTTATAACTTATTATATCGCAATGTCATGTCCAGCATGGCACTGTCTTTTTCTGCTAAAATAGGAGCTCATAATGATGACATTCCCATACATATCACAAATTGTAGTTAACAACTGTTATACTTATCAAAACTTTAGAATACCAAATTATGAGCTTAGTCAAATTAGGCACATTATTTTGACTGGTAAGAATGGGTCAGGTAAAACAACTATATTAAATAGAATTGCCTTTTTGTTATCTCAATTACATGATGGAAAAGATAGAGAGAAGGGGATTAATGACTTAAAAAATACAATTCGCGCTAACATGAAACATTCTCTTCGTAATAGCTGGGAACAGCAACTTCAGTATTATAATGATATTGATTTAAAATATATCGAGGGTAATGCTAACGTGTTAATAGAACATCCGGAAGATTATATTATTTCTTTTTTCAAAGCACATAGAAAAGTTGATTTGAAGGAAGTTGAAACAGTGACAAAAGAAGTTGAATTCATTAAGCTTTTCAAGCAGAATGATACAAGTGGTTTTATTAATCAATTTAAACAATATCTTGTAAATAAAAAAGTTTATGAAGCTTTTGATTACATGAATTCTAATGATTTAAAAATTAATCAAAGCAAATTATTTTTTGACAATTTAACTTTAACCTTAAGATCTATTTTTAAAGATGATCAATTGGAACTTGATTTTGTCCAAGAAAGCTTTGAGTTTTATTTAAAACTTAAGGACGATAGGAAGGTAACATTTAATCAACTTTCCGAAGGATTCTCTGCATATTTAAGTATCCTTATGGATTTATTAATGCGAGCCGACTTGCTGCGAAAGGATAAAATTAATTATTCTCTTGAGCCGGAAGGTATCGTTCTTATTGATGAGCCTGAGACTCACTTGCATTTATCAATGCAATATGAAATATTGCCGCTTATAAACAAGCTTTTTCCAAAAATACAACTTGTTGTGGCTACCCATTCCCCTGCAATAATTTCCAGTTTAAAAAATGCAGTTATTTATGACTTGACTAGTAAAGATGGAGCCTCGGATTGGGTTCTTGGAAGTAGTTTTTCTGAATTAATGATTAAGCATTTTGGACTTGAAAATGAATACTCGTCTTTTGCAGATAAAATAATTTTCGATATTAACAAGGCCGTACGAGAGAATAGCATCGATAATTTAAGAGCTATTTTGATTGAGAATGATAGATACTTGACGCCATCATTAAGATTAGAAATAGAAAGCCAAATAATTAGTATTAATAGCAGGGCTGATTAATATGGTAAACATAAGTAGAGGACTCGAAGTGCCGGCTTCTTTATCCACTCATGAAATAAAACTATATATTGATCAAGTAATTCTTTTCAAAAATGATCCAGTTAATAACCCTAAACCAGAAAAGCCTGTTTCTTATAGGAATTCAGATTTGTTGTCAGCATTTGACAGAGATTTTTATTCAAAATGCTATTTGACAGAAATGAAATATGTTAATTCATGGAGTATGGATATTGAACACTTCATCCCTCAGTCAGAATGCCCGGAATTAGTTTATGAATGGAAGAATTTATTCCCTGCTGATCACTACTCGAATATGATAAAGCCAAGAAATACACCAACTGGTGGATATTTAAATCCCTGTGAGCCAACAGAAGATGTTGAATCAGAAATAAAATACTCCTTGTCTTCTTTGGGTGCTGATCCCCATTTTGAGGCTTCTAATGTTAGGAATCGAAAAGCACTGAATACTTGTGAACTTCTTGAACGTATACACAATGGTCATGATGAGCCAACAAAAAATGCAACTAGCGATTTAAGACACGCAATACATAAGAAATATATAGAAATATTAAATAAAATTATTAAATGGCAAGCACATCCTGAAGGGACCCAGGAGAAATATCAAGCAAAAAGGGAATTAAGAGATTTATTGTCACGCAAGTCTTCTTTTACGATGTTGTGTAGATCAATACCTGCTGTTAGAGAATATTTACCAGCTGACATTTATGATTAATAAAGAAAATCGGCGCCATTAACTTTACCTGAAAGGGTTGAAAGGGGTCTGACCCGAATGGCGCTAAGATAAGCGGGTTTTATAGTATCTCTTAATATGCTGTATTTCCATGAAGACATGCCTTGGTGCAGTCATCCACTGACAGGGCTTGGGTCTCCTTTTCACTGCCCTGGGCTCGCGCCTGAAGGGTCTTTCCGGAACCATAGATTTGGCAATGTACAGGAGGGTCATCGTTTAGGGACGTTCCCACTTATGTAATTGATGCATAGTGGATTATAGAAAATAAACGCCATAAAAGCCGCCTTAAATGCGAAAAAATGGCATGGAAATCGCAAATAAGACGAATACCTGATACAGCCAATAATGGCTTGATCCGCCGTACGCTACGAGCGGGGTAAAAAGAGAGTCCAAGAAGTTGCCGGCAGTATCCCCGTCGAATGACAGGCGGGACGCCTGTCCTACATTCTGGAGTCCAAGAAGGTGCTGGCGCTCCATAGGAAAAAAAGAATTACAGGCGAGACGCCTGTACCACGTTGTTAAGAGTTGACGGCGTTCCGAAAGAACAAGAACCTTCCGTCCCTGCAGGACGAATTCTTTTTGGGGATCCGTTACCTATGGTTGAAACCATAGGCTGTATTACTCCAACGCCTTCAGCGTTGAAAATGGATTGAACAATTGTGGATGATGTGGTCGTTGCAAGTTATCTCTTTGATAATAAGCCAATAACAATTGATTATCGGATATTAATTGAGGCTGACGAGTGGTATTTTATAGGCTGTTTTCTGCATTTAGTTTAGTAGCTTAGTAGCTTAGGGACGTTCCCACTTATGTAATTGAAGCATAGTGGATTACAGAAAATAAACGCCATAAAAGCGGCCTTAAATGCGAAAAATTGGCCTGGAAATCGCAATTAAGACGAACTCCTGCTACAGCCAATAATGGCTTGAGTTTTTATCTGGGATGCACTTGAATATGTAGCACGGATGTGCTACAATATGGATAACAAAGAGGTTTATCATGAGAACGTCAGTTGTCAGGGCAAGGATTGAACCGGACTTGAAGCTCCAGGCGGAGAACATATTCAAGGCCATAGGAATTTCCCATACGGACGCCATCAGGCTGTTCTATAGGCAGTCAGTCATAAGCAGAGGCATACCTTTCAAGCTGAAAGTCCCGAATGCAATGACTTTGGCGGCTGTAAAGGAGCTTGAGGGAAAGAAATCCCCGAAAAAGTTTTCCTCTGTCAAAAAAGCTCTCGAATCCCTGGAGAATGACTGATGCTCGACATTGTCTTCTCCAGCCAATTCAAAAAGGACTACAAGAAGATCAGGAAATCAGGCCAGAAGGATATGTCCAAACTCCAGCATGTCATGACAATCCTTGCAGAGGAAAAGCCGTTGGATGCAAAATACAGGAACCATCCTCTCAAGGGGGAACTCAACGGATATTACGATTGCCATATTGAACCTGACTGGCTTCTGATATATCGGATTGATAAGAATGCCAACTGCCTTAAACTTGCCAGAACCGGTTCACATTCCGAACTTTTCGAGTAACTGTTTTCTGCATGTAGGGCAGTTCTCGATGAGAACGCCTCTTAAAGCAACCGCGCTCATCCGCCGTCCCCCGTCGCCAAGGGGCTTCCGCCTTCGTATAGAGACTTCGGCGCGACATGATGGGGGACACGGTCGCGTCCTGTAGATATCGGAGAAGATTCCGTCTACGCAAGGCCTACGCCGTGACAAGATGGTGGACAGGCTTCGAGCGGGGTAAAAAGAGAGTCCAAGAAGATGCCGGCAGTATCCCCGTCGAATGACAGGCGGGACGCCTGTCCTACATTCTGGAGTCCAAGAAGGTGCTGGCGCGCCATAGGAAAGAGAACCGTTCCTTCCGTCCCTTCAGGACGAAATCTTTTTGGATCCGTTACCTATGGTTGAAACCATAGGCTGTATTACTCAACGCCTTCAGCGTTGATGAAGTGTAGCACAGGCGAAACGCCTGTTCCTTCTCCTGTATTTCCATGGTTTTCAATGACACAATGGCATGCGAGACGCCTGTCCTACATTCTGCTAAGAACAGAATCAAATCCTATACTATCAACTACTGGCACCAATGCCTTACAAGAAGTTGCCGGCAAGATGCCGGCGCTCCTGTGGAAAGCGGACACAGATCCGCATCAGGAAAAAAGAAAAGCGGCACAGGGGTGCCGCACTCCAAAGATTGCTTCGCAATCATAAATTAATCACAGGCATCCTCCTTCGCATGGACGCTACGGCGGACAAGAGATGCCTGTGTTACATTGTTAATCGTCTCGAAATAGTATGGAGTTTCAAAATAACGGAGGGCGGGTTTTCTTACCCGCCAGGGAAAACCCGCGCTCCGTTGAAGAGGAAAAGCATTGAGACGATCATTACCTCTTCTGGGCGGCTAGATAGCCCCAGACAAAGACGTTCTGCTGCCAGGTGTCGATGACGAACTCGTTGGTCGAGACCAGAATCCAGACATCGAAGTAGGCTTCCTGCAGCGGCCAGCCGTAGACGTCGGGCCAGAGCTGTTCGGGCTTGTTGACGAACTGCATGTTGATGTCCCAGAAGCTACCGCGGAAGTTCCAGATGTCGGAGTTTCCGAACACCGAGAGTCCGACAGGCGTCGGCTGTCCCGAGGAACGGGCGTCGAGCTGCAGCGGGTTCTTAACGGGGTTGGAGCCCATGCCGGTGGTATAGACGATGTTGCCAGGGTTGCATCCCATTCCGAACTGGCATGACTGGATGGCGCCCTCGAGATATTTCTTGTCGCCGGTCAGGAAGTGGGCGCGCGCCACCTCCATGCCGCCAGAGACGCTGAAGAAGCCTGCGAACATGGGCCTTCCTTTTTCGCGGCAGGTGACGTTGAAGGCGTTGTTCTTTGCGTAGTCCATGGAGAAGTCTGCCAGCTTGAGCACGGCGGCACGGGCGTTCTTCTTGATTTCAGGATCGGTCTTGGCGTCGTCCATGCGGGCATAGAGGAATGCGGCGTCGGTCTGGATGCCCCCGCCCCAGGAACAGATGTCCTGTCCGGGCTTCTTCAGGAAGGTGCCTTCCATGAATACATCGTGATATTTCTTGTCGCCTGTGATGTCATAGAGCACCAGTGCCGAGGCGTTGCGCCAGTCCTTGGCCTGCCAGAGCTCTCCTTTCATCTTGTCGAGGGTTTTATCGGCGACCTTCTTGGCGTAGTCCGCTTCGGCCCAGGTGAAGGCCTTCACGGCGCTGTCCTCGTAGACCTTCGCGAGTTCCGGCTTGATCGGCCGCAAAACCTTCGCAGCGCGCGCCGCCACGGCGGCGTAGAACCAGGAGTCACGGATATTCGGTGCGAGGACATAGAGATGCTGCGTGGAGAGCCAGCTAATCTCGCCCGACATCGGGTCGGTCTCCGATTCGATGCCATAGGGGATTCCTCCGTCGGGAAGCTGTATGCGGCGGAAACAGTCGACCTCCCAGAGCGCTTCGGTGATGATGTCGGGTATGCCTTCTCCGGAAGTGGGAGGGATGTTGAGCTTGATCTTGCTGAAATATTCCGGCATGATCTCAATCAGTTCCAGCTGCGAGAAGGTGGTGTTCATGTGGGTGACGCGGCGCGGGTTCCAGTCACCGGCGTCATGATAGCCGCCCCAGGCGTTCTTGATCACTTCGCCAGTGTCGGTCTTGGGCAGATCTTTCATGTTGTACTGCCCTTTTTCCATGACGTCGAAGGTGGCGCGGGTGACCACGCAGCCGTCATCGGGGTGGAAGTCGCGGGGCTTCTTGTATTCGCTGTAGGGCGGACCGACCTCGATGCCGCTACGGTTGTTGTAGAGGCCTTTCATCTGGAGCTGGAAAGCCTTTTCCCAGACCGATTCGCCGATCTGGAACGGGTAGCTCGAACCAATGCCTTCCACGCAGACACGGAAGGTGCCGGGGGTATTGAAGGCGCTGAAGTCCATCTTGTATACTGCGGTCTGCGCGTAGTTCTTGGCGGGCTTGGTCCAGAGCTCCTCCTTGCCGTCGATGTCCATGACCAGCTCAACCTTGCCGTTGAATACGGGCTTGCCGCTGCCGTCCTCGACGATGGAGAAATTCAGTCCGTCGGGGAACTTCAAGGCACCGCCGGTCCCGAGCCATACCGAGAGCAGCGCCCTCTTGTAGGGATCGTTCGGGTGGTAGCCGTTCTGGTTGACGTGGACGGCCTCGCTGAGCATTTTCGCATAGTCGACAGCGAACGTTGGGTTCGGGTTCTTGAGGTTGATCTTCTCGGTCTTGACCGAATATGTCTTTCCAGCCTTGAGGGTGGACGGCATCTTCAGGTAGACGCGGTGGCGCGTCGGATAATTGCCTCCGGGCAGCGGCACGTTGGTAGGAATGGACTTGCGGTGGACTTTTGCCGGCTTGACGCCGTTGGCGAAGTCCGGGTCGTCCTGTGAGGTGACAGTGAAATTATCGGGGTCGTCGGCGAGGAAATAGAGGAAGGGGTCGCCTGCGATGTTTTCGCCGTTGGTCAGCCAGTCGAGCTTGATGCCCTGCAGGATGCCGAGGAATTTGCCGTTGCGCATGAGCTTGGCGCGGCGGATTCCGTTGTTCGCTCCGCCGTCGGGCCATTTCTCCTCAATCTTCTGGTCTCCTTCCTGAGGTTCATATTTGACAATGGTCGATGATTTTATCCACTGGGCTTCGACGGTGAGGGAGAGGATGTCGGGTGCGACCAGGGAGACGTTCACGAGAGTCGGCGAATTCTCGCCGCTGTAGCCGTAGCTCTTGATCATGGCGGCGCGCTTCTTGGCGGCAGCCTGCTTCTCATCCTCGGCCTTTTTCACAGCAGCGGCCACTTCTTCGGCCTGCACTTTCACGTAGGCCTCGCGGTCGGCCAGAATCTTCGCGTCCGGCTCCACGAGGAGCAGGGCGTCGATCTCTACGTCGAGGGTTGCTTTGCTCCAGTCGCCGCCCACGTGGAACTGGGTGACGTTCGTCAGATCCACGTCGCCCGGCTTGTCAGGGCTGTCCTTGTCTTCCTTCACATTCGGATTCGAGAGCGCGGCGGAACCCTTCGCCGTGACGATGGTGAATTCATCTGCCGGCGCCGGCGTCTGGAAGGTCCAGCGTCCGCTGTGCCCCTTGCTGTCCGAGATGATGACGTACAGCCCCTTCCCGGTGTTCGCCGGGTTCGCCTTGATCTTGAGCGCGGGAGAGCGGCTGGCATATGCCGAGAGATCCATCTTGAGGTTGACTCCGCCGCCGCCCGAGCACTTCAGTCCCTTCAGTACGAGGTGGCCGTTGGCGGCCGTCACCTTGTCCTGCCAGTCCACGTAGGTGAAATCCAGCGTCTTGTTGAAATCGTTCAAGACAAACGGTGCGGCAGGCGCGGCATCGGCGGCGGCTACGTCGCCACACAGGGCGGTGAATGCGATTACGGCCAGTGACAATACCAGAGCCCGTCCTGAAAATAATTTCCTGATCATATGCTCTCCTCGATGATAGGTATTTTAATTTTTCTCCGTGAATAGCCCATAGAGTAGTGCAACCGGTTGCAAATATCAAGCCGGGAAAAATACAATTATTTAAAATAAAACAGAGTTATCCCACAGGATGACGGATGGATGGATGAAATCTTTTTTGGGCTTTTGGAAATCAAGCAAAAATGTTCTCGCACAAAGGCACAAAGGCACAAAGCCGCAAAGTAGGAATAATTGGTTTCAAGAGTGCTCCAAGGTTAATAAAATATGGACTGGGACAAAGGATTATTCGGAAACGGATGTCCGCTTCCGAATAATTCTTTCGTCTGCTCATGACCTTTCTTTGAAAGGTTGTTTGCGATGGATTCGACAAGCTCACCATAAACAAACATATTTTACGGGATTAAAACTTGGTGTCTCTGTGACTCCGTGCGAAGATATCTTCAACGGAAGCCCTCCTGCGTCAGGATATGGATTGTTGAAAAATACAGTGATTGATTCCGAAATGTCGCCAAGATAAGACACAACTAAAGTTGTGAACTCCTACAAACTGATGTCTCAATCCTGATCATCACGTAACCAAGTTTTACGCACAAGCTACATGCATTCAAAGGGCATGAATTATGCTTTGTAAACTATGGGGATTTCTGATAATTAGGAATGCCCCGGATTCAATCATCCTCGAAAGGCAGTGGGTTGAACGCGATAAGCGAAATCGCTTTACATAACAACACTGTCCCAAATAAGCTGGGACGGATGGTTGGATGTCTGGATGATTGGATGAATGGGTTTGAAATGAATCAGAAAACGAGTTCTTATTTCTCTTTTTCATTTTTTCACATCCATCCAGCTTGCCTCGCCATAGCTTCCCAGCGACGGCGGGTCATCCATTAATCCATCCATCCTGAAAACTAAATCGAGGAGGATGTGTCATGCCGTTATTTAAATATGTGGCGATGGATACAGTTGGCAAGGAGATAAAAGGATGTCTTGAGGCCGCCAGCGAGCAGGCCGTCAACCTGACGCTGAAGGAGCAGGGATTGTTCCTGACGGCTGTCAGCGAGGGCTCATCGAAGAAACCGGCTAAAATGGCGAGAGCGGAGGTCAAGGGCGGGTCGAAGGGCTCGATGATGGCGGGCTTGAATCTTTCGTTCGGACAGCCGGGGCTGAAACGCAAGGACCTGATGATTTTCACCAGGCAGCTGTCGATCCTGCTGGATGCGGGACTTCCGCTGGTCCAGTCACTGCGGATCCTCGAGGACCAGTCGACGAACAAGGCTGAAAAGAACATCCTCGGGAATTCCGCCAGGTACATAGAGGAAGGATTGACATTTTCCGAGGCGCTCACCCAGAATCCGAAATCGTTCGACAAGCTGTACATCAACATGGTGAGGGCCGGCGAGGCGTCGGGCGCGATGGAGAAGATACTCAACCGTCTGGCTGAACTCCTCGAAAAGGCCGCAAGGCTCACAGCGAAGATCAAGTCGGCGATGGTGTATCCGATCGTCGTGCTTTCGATAGCCGTGATCATTACGTCGGGACTGATGATCTTCATCGTCCCAAGGTTCGAGACCATGTTTGCCGAACTTCTGGGGGATAAGCCGCTGCCGGCGCTCACCCGCTACGTGATCGAGATCAGCAACATGCTGAAGGACCATATACTGGCGACGATAATCGTCATAGTCTTCCTCTGCGCCGCCTACAAACTGGCAAACAGGACAGCGAAGGGGAAGTTCGCGTTCGACTGGATTAAATACCGCATGCCCCTTTTCGGCCCCATCATCTCGAAGTCGGCCATAGCCAGGTTCTCGAGGACCCTCAGCACGCTGATGTCGTCGGGGGTGCCGGTGCTCAACGCCCTCCAGATCGTGAAGGAGACATCGGGGAGCGAAGTGGTTTCAGCAGCGGTCCAGAAAGTCCATGACGCCGTCAAGGAGGGTGAAAGCATAGCCAAGCCCCTGGCGGCGACGCATATCTTCCCCAAGATGGTCGTCAGCATGATCCAGGTGGGCGAGCAGACCGGAAAACTGCCGGACATGCTCGAGAGGATAGCGGACACCTACGACGAAGACGTGGACAATGCGGTCGATGCGTTCACCTCGATGCTCGAGCCTCTGATGATCGTGGTACTGGCGGTGCTTGTCGGGACAATCGTAATTGCCCTCTTCATGCCGATGATCACGATCATAACCGAGATGGGAAAAGGGTGATTTGGGGAAGTTACCATTAATCGGTAATCAGTGGTCAGGTGACAGTAATCAGACGACAGAGGACAGACGACAGGTGTCAGTAAGATTGACCACGGAGGCACAGAGTTAAAATTAATTGGGAACGCTGAAGGCGTTCCAGGAATGGGATAAAAAATAGTGTGTGGCAGGGTTTCACCCCATAGCATGCGGAATCCCGAAGGTTATCATCCTCTTGCCACGGTAGTGTTTTACCCCATGGGAAAGCAGGTTTTCACCCCATGGCGGGCATGCGTGTCACGGCTTATACTGCTTTCAGAGAGAAAGATTGATTTTAAAACAAGTAAAAGAGGAGAACGACCATGTTATACACAATTGCAATTATTCTGATTGTGCTTTGGCTGTTGGGGTTGATTACATCATATACGATGAGTGGATTTGTCCATGTTCTGCTTGTCGTCGCAATCATCATGATTCTTGTGAATTTCATAGGTGGCGGCCGCAGGACGGCTTGAACCGTGACCGGAATCAGCGATGTGATTATGAAATTCCCAATGCAGGCCTCCGCATTTTGAAATATGGGGTGGGAATTATTGCCTCCGTCCCTGCAGGATTCATCATCGTATTTCATGTATGACAACGTATAATACGCACGCTAAAGCTGTGAACTCCAACGAGTGGAATAAATCCATTTAGCTTATATTCTGACTTCCATATTCCCGAACTTTAGCACTCCCGCACTCCCGAACTTCTCTTGAATCTATTTCTTCTCGCCGACGTCCTTGATTTCCTTCGGGGTGATCACATACCTCATGCATTTCTTCATCTCATAGCCGTGAGTGCAGCCCTGCTTCACTTCCATCGACTTGTTCTCGTGAGGGATGTTGTTGTAGACGATCCACACGCTGGACGGCGGACAGGTGTAGTCGCCGTAGTTGGCAATGAGATGGACCTTGGAATTGATGCGTTTCGCATGGAAGACGGGGTCGAAGTAGTTCAGGGCTTCATTGTAGTCAGGACGCCATCCGCGGAGCCTGCCCAGGGTGATACCGCCGAAATCGCAGCACCATGGAGACCATATGCTGCTGGAGCTGACATCCTTGTCCAAAGCGGCACCCCACAGGCCCTGCAGTCCGCCCTGGCTCCCGCCGTTGCTCTGCAGATCCTTGCCGTTCCATTCTGGAAGGGACTTCACGTATTCCAAAGCCCGCATAACGCGCATTGCCATTCCGTAGTAGTAGGTTTTTTCGCGGTCGGTGTTCTCATCCTTCTTGAAACAGTAGTTCTGAAGATCCTTCTGCAGCTGCTTGAAATACTCGTCATCCTTGCCGAGTTCCATTCCGTGTGCGTTCACATCGAAGACGATCGCCTTGTCATTCAGCCCGCCGGGAGGAGTGTGCTTCCTGACTCCGTATCCGTGGAACTGCAGGATGCCGAGCAATGATTTCTCCTTGGCGTCCGCGGGAACAGTCAGATAGCCGGTCACCGGCCTTGGACCGGCGCAGTCGATCTTCACCTCATAGATCTTGACCTTGGGATTCTTGCTGGGCACTTCCTTTTGTTCCGCCTTGAGCGGGACTTCCGCCAGCTTTGCTTTGGTGGCTTTCCAGAATTCATCGAAATCCTTCGGCTCCTCGACGGTTATCAGCTTTTCCGGATCCACGCATGCGCCGCCGTCAAAGAAAATATTTCCGTTCTTGTTGTCTCCCCAGCCACCTACAAACCCCTGCAGGTTCTTGCCGTCTTCTCCGAACGCGTGTGCCAGGATGCGGACGAATCCGGGCTTGTCAGTTGAAGTGGTAACTGTCAGCCCTTTTTCATCTACGACACCTTCGCCTTTCTCGGTCTTTCCGTCATCGCCAGTGCGCGTCCATTTCACTGTCTTGCCGGCGACCGGGCTTCCATTGTCAAGGACACGGAGGGTGAACACCATTTTCTCGCCAGGCTTGTAAATCGCCACATCCTTGTCAGTCGTGCCACGGATGGAATATTCGGCGGCGCCTGCGGTTAAAGCCAGCAGCAGACATGACAACAGGCACAATGCTTTTCTCGACATGATATCCTCCATATTCATTTATGTTCGAAGTTTTTTATGCGAAATGAAAAGGCAATATACATTCCCGGCAGGGACATGCAATTGCCGAGAGGCAGTTGTCAGTAATCAGACGACAGAGGGCAGACGACAGAGGACAGCCTGCCGCGGCGTAGCCTTGGAGAAGACGGGAGGTCGGAAGTTGAGACATAAACTCGGATCCCTTGATTCCATGGGCTCTCCGGATTACTATGGTGTCCCCATCCAATTTTTGCATTTTATTTTTAGTACGGATTAAGTAAACGACATAGTTTACTGAATACGTACCTACAACGCCTGCAGGATCGCATAGCAGATGAAGACGAGGAATGCATTCATGGCCATTCCTGCGACCGACATCCATTTCATGTTCTCATGCTTGACGAGTCCTTCAATTCCGCAGATTATCCCTGCGCAGGCCGCCGTAATCATCACCATAAGCAGGGAGCTGGCGGGCAAAGCCAGAGTATGATTGATGCCCTGCATGAGAAAAGCAGACACGAGCAGGATCATGGGCATGCATATTGAAACGGTACTGTAATATGTCTCATGTACTTTCATGAGAGACTCCTTTCCTGTTCCAGGATCCCTTGAAGCAGATATTATGCCAGAAAAATCCTCTTAGTAATCGGCAATCAGTAAACAGTGAGCAGTGAGAGATCCACGCGGCAAGTCGCAAAGAAGCAATTAACCGCTGATGAACGCGGATAAACACAGATTTTCCACCACGAAGGACTCGAAGTTCACAAAGGGGAATCTGTTTAATAAAATATGGGCTTTCTGTGTTAATCTGCGTTTATCTGCGGTTGATTTGTACTTCGTGACTTAGTGGTCCCGACGCATGAGAGGGCCGGGATCTTCGACTTAGTGAGAGGATATCTTGATTTCCGGGATTCGGAAGTTCTATTTAACAATACACAATACGGCGGACGCATGATAAGAAGTCCGCCAGCAAAGGAGAAAAGATATGGGATGCTTAATTGCAGCTGTCGCCCTGGCCGTGCCACGGGTGTTGATGTTCGTCGCCCTGCTGTTCACGGACTGGTTCGGACGTTCATTCGATACACATCTGTGGCCGATACTGGGATTCGTGTTCATGCCGTATACCACCCTCGCCTACATGGCGGCCATGCTGAACAACAATCATTCGCTGTCAGGCGGCTGGCTGGCGCTTTTTATTTTCGCCGTTCTTGTTGACGCCGGTCACTTTGGCGGAAGCGGGCTTACGTACCGAAAAAAATCGAAAAATCCGTGAGCACGGATAAGATATCATTATGATGACGGCTGCACTTAAGGGATGAAGATCATTTCCCATGCGGAACTTTCGGCTGCTCGGGATCAGCTGTCGTGATGCTGAAATCATGGCCCTTGTGCGCTTCTGGTGAAACCGGCAGGTCGGTTATGATCAACGTCGTGCCCGATGTAATGATACCACGCGCATTCTCAACAAACTTCGGGGGGATCTTGGTGATCTCCGACAAAGCCTTCACGTCCAGATTCTCTCCACCGCCGATATTGGTTACAGACAGCCAGTCGCGCTTCCCGTCAGAATCCACGCTGTCAAGTGCAGAATAGACATGGCTGCCTGAAATTGCGACCTTCTTGTCCAGGTTGAATGCGGTACGCCCGATCTGGACGCCGTTGCGGAACACATAGAGAACCGAGTCTGACATGCTGAAGATGATGGACACCGCTCCTTCTGCGGATTTCTCCGGCTGCCACTCGAAACCGGCGGCCGGCAGTTTCTCCAGAGGCGCGTCACCGATCTTGCCGCTGAGCAGCAGTCCGGGGCTTGCCGTCTTGCCAGGCGCATACTTCTGGTCCGTGACAATGACAGTCGAGCTGTTTTTCGTCACCGAATACAGTTTCTCGGCGAATTCCTCCGACAACCGCACGCAGCCGTGCGAGGCGGGATATCCGGGAAGCTTGCCAGCATGCAACGCGATGCCGTCCCAGGTGAGCAGCTGCATGTACGGCATCTTCGCCCCCTTGTAAATCGTGGACTCGTGGTCGACCTCCTTCTGGAGGATCGTGTATATCCCTGCCGGCGTTTAATTCTCCTTGCCGGAGCTGACGGTAGACCGCCCGATGCGGACACCGTTGCGGTAGACGTAGATCTCCTGTGACGGCAAACTCACGATGACGACGACCGGCCCCTTGGGCGACACTTCCGGGATCCAGACGTATTCGCCCGGCTTCAGTTCCTTGGGCAACGGTTCGATCTCGCTGCCCCTGGTAAAGTTATTCTGGGCTAAAGTCGGATAGAAAATCGCAAAGAATACCAATGTAACAAATATAAATTTCATGGCTGCTAAAGATAATATGGGGAGATTGGAAGTCAAGATGGGTCAGCAGCCGTCGGCCTGCGGTTGACTTATCCTCCGTGGTGAAATATCCGACTCCTCCTGCCGCGACGTGACATGCAGTCATCTTGTATTCCTGTCGTTTCATGATTACTTTCCATCATGACGAAAACTAAAATTATTATCATCGGCTGTCTTTCGATTCTTTTGCTGGTGATGACATTGCTGGCCGCAATAGGCGTGGCATTGGTGCTGTACCTGTCAAGGAATGGTGATGTTGCGAATTCCGCAGCGCCTCCCGGCGCGGTGACCGGCAGGATGGAAACTGGCGCGAGTGTCAGCCTTCTTTCCGCAACCGTCAAGCCCTCCGGAGGCATCATCGAACTGCACAAGAAAGGCAGTCCGCTGGACGGATTCATCGTGGACGTCCCGGAGGGATCCTATCCGGACGCTCGCAGTTTCCGCATGTCGTATGCAGCAATTACCAAGAATACTTTCGGCCCCAATTTCAAGGATCTCTCTCCACTCATCACGATCGACAATGGCGGCAGTTCCGCCCGGCACTACATGAAAGTGACAATCCCGGTCAAAGTCCCGGCCGGAAAGTTCGCCATGGGATTTCTCTATAACCGCAAGAATGGAACACTGGACGCCCTTCCCATGTTCAAGAGGACGGAAAGTTCGGTCACGGTGGCGACCAGGCATTTCAGCGACGTGGTCGTCTTGTCGGTCGATGAATCCGAATTGTCCAAGGAATTCAAAACCGAATATAAAATGGAACAGGACAACTGGTCCTTTCCGAACTATGGCACGTATTACCAGTCCACCGGCCTGTGCAATGGCATGAGCCTGACCTCAGTCTGGTATTTCCTGCACCGGAAGAGTATTGAAGATCCCTCATTGTACAGCCGGTACGACAACAACGGGCGCAACGACAAGACAATTGAGCGCTGGGAGGATGATTCCCTGGGATACCGCTTTGCCTCCATAATGCAGTTCTACGCCAAGGCGGAGATTTCCACGGACTCCAGCGAACTGTCCAGAAGCGACATCCAACTGCGGGACGAGATCTCCTTTGCCCTGCGGACAGGCAAGCCGCAGGTGCTGGGGCTGACACATCCTTCCGGTGCATGCCACGCCATTGTCGCATATGGCGTGACGCCCGAAGGGAACATCATGGTCGCCGACCCGAACCGGCCGACCGATCACGAAGCGGTACTGAAGTATCAGGACGAAAAAATGGTGGTCTACAATGCCGGACTGGGCGCGGGGTCGCCTCCGATTCCCTTCGACCGGGCCTCACTCGTGGGCAACCAGGACAAGAACTGGGAGACGATCGCCGATGAGTATGAAAAGGTCAAAGACGGCTCCATCGGCAAGCATGTCTTCCCAGATTACAGTCTGGTGTACAAGGACGAAACCGGGAAAAAGAAACCGCTTGTGGACGGGACGATCATCGGCGATCAGAAACTCTGGGTGGATTCCCCCTGCGAGGATAAGAATGTAAAAGTATTCCTGAAACCTTACGCCGGAACTGACCTGCTCGACTGGGACAAGGACGGCTGCATATCGCTGAAACCGGGATTGAACGAGATCGGTTTCCTGATCCTGGGCCTGACGGACGTGATGGATGATAACAGCAACAAGGTCAAGATGCCGATCGACTTTGTCTACAGGAAAATCATTGTCTCTCCTGTGAAGATCGATCCGTCCGCACCGACCTTGGACGTGGGGCAGGAGCAATCTTTCCAGGTGCTTATGAATCCTCCTCCCGCCAATGCCAAGTTTGAATGGACGGTAAATGGCAAGCCTGTTCCGGACTTCAACAACCCATACAAGACCAAGTTTGACAAGGAAGGCACCTACGAACTTGTCGTGAAGGTGTCCGACGCCAATGGAAAAGAATTCGGTTCGGCAAAGTCCACTGTCAAAGTCGTTCCCAGGGAAGGCGGCTGGGTGCTGGTCGGAAAACCGAGACTGGTGAAAAGCCAGCCTCCTGTTTCCGGACTGACATTTTCCACGAACAGCGCAACCTACAAGAAAAAAAGCATTCAAGAGCGGTTTGTACGCACGGGGACTAGCTATGGCGCCCCCAAAGTGAAGCAAAATTTTACGGCCATTCGCGAGGTTAAATTTACCTTCACCGCACCTCCTCAGCGAATGAAACCGGGCGATATCATTCCCTTTGCGAACAGCGTCAATGCGTCCACATCGTATCCGGACTCGCCTGAAAAAGATCGCAATGAGTGCCTGAAGGCGACGTCGGAGTATGCATGCGACCAGGAACTGCATATATGCGTGGCGAACAGCTATAACGCAGATGACGACAAGAATATCGGCTCGCTGGCTTTTCCATTCATCAAGCTGGACAGTGGTGGCTCGAAGGGGAGCACGCAAAAGAAGAGCTTCAATTTCAAGGTTCCGGAATGCGGGAAGCCAAGAAAAAAGTCGAATGAGGAGATCAATAAGGAGATCTTCGGGGAAAGGAAGGGCGACCCGGTGTACAATCCTCTGGATTTTGGATTCAACAAAAAAATCCATCTGGTCTATCATTTTTTCGGAAGGAAAGACGGCGGGGAATACATGATCGCGACCTATGAATATCAGGGCCCGGGGGCACCCTGATTTTTTACCTGAGCTGAACAGGAGCATGAAATGAGAAAACGATATCACTGCTAATAATGCTCGTCGTCCGCCCCTACTTCACGGCTTCCGTCGTCAATCCGATGGTCACGCTGCTGCCCTGGATCTTCTTCTCGAGGTTTCCGCGGAGCTTGTCGATGACCTTCTGGACTTCGGCGACCGTCTTTTCAGGACTGAACTCCAGGAATATCTCGATATAGACCTTGCTGCCGGAACGCCTCGACCGTATCCCGTGGACCTGCTGGTAGTCATCGAAGAATCCGACCAGCTCCTGCAGGATTAGGATCTGGCGCTCCTCTTCAAGCGTCCTGTCGAGAAGGTCGTAGATGGAGCTGGAGAATATCCCCAGTATTGCGGACAGGATCGAGAACGCTATTATCATTGAAGCGGCAGGATCTATGTACACCGACCAGCTGTATTTCTTCAGCAGCAGGCTGAGTGCAAGGGAGATCAGGATGAAGAGATTCCCGATGAAGCGGGTCAGGAAGAGCCGGGTCTGCGAATCCATCAGCGGAGACGAGGAAGACTTCGCGAGCTTCTTGTTCTTCACGTAGAGGGAGCCGTTTATCACTAGGTAGAGCGACTGGGCGCCTACGCTTATCCAGACACCGATTCCGGCGATATGTCCGGGATGGAATATGTTCCTGATCGCGTTCACCATGATTATGACGAACGAGACGAACATGACAAACCCGACGAAGATGCTCAGCATGTTCTCAAGCTTGCCCAGCCCATACTCAAAAGACTTGTCCCCCCTGTTTATCCGGCGCATCGCCATCCATGAAAGGAAGATCGCGAGAAGCTCTATTGAAGTCTTGAGGAAGTCCGCAAGGAGGACGCTGGAATTGGCCATGATGAACGCGACGGATGTGATGATCGCGTCAAGGAGGCCAGCTATAAACAATCCTTTTAACGCCGCTTCCTTGGATTTACTGTCTGTCTCTGGTAATTCTGACATCAGGATTTCGCTTTATGCTTTTTCACTCGCTCCACTGCCTCCTCGTGGGTTCCGGCAACGTCGAGTATCGAAAGGAAGTTGCTGATCTCAAAGACCTTCCTGACATTTTCCCCGAGGGCACAGAAGACGATCCTGGTATTCTTGTTCTTGCTTTTCTTGAGGGCGACAAGCAGGACTCTCAGTCCGGCGCTGCTTATATATATCAGTTCACTGAAATTGGCCACGATCCTGTCGCCCTTTTCTATGACTTCGGACATCTTGGCTTCCGCCGCCGGAGATGAGACAGAATCAAAGTGCCCCTTGAAATGGACAATATGGATCCCGTCCTCCTCATTGTGCTGGTGCTGTATTTCAAAATGCTCTTTCTTGCTCATTCGTACCCCTGGATTACGTTGATGCTGGTTTAATCAGACGTATTTTCAGTTCTCAATAATACCCCGAACTTGTTTATTTTCAACAAGGCCTGTGGATTCGACAAACCCGCCTCGCAACGGCAAATCTCCCGCCCAATTGTAACCTTCAGGAAGCAAATACCGTATAAAAGGGTATGTTAAGGCATCCGATAAATACTCTATAAAAGGAAATATATATGAAAATCAAGACACTCCTGATCGCGGCAGCCGTCACCATCACCACTCTTATCTCCAGCCAGGCCGAAGAGCCGGCTAAAAAGAAACTCGCGCAGAGCATCCCGGAAGAAGTCATGTTCAGCGTCCGGCTGGATCTTAACGCCGCCCGGAAGGAAAAAGAGACGAAGACAATCCTTGACGCCGCTGAAAAACAGTTCAATGACAAGCTCGAGAAGATCGGAGAGTTCAGCGGACTGGACCTTGGTGACATCACCTGCGTGTGGATCAATGTCGTAAAGGACAAGGAAGTGCTCATCATCCTCGAAGGCAATTTTGATACTGAAGACATCATGAATTCCCCGGTCGTGGCCAATTCGAGGAAATTACCGAGGCTCGGAACCCTTACGACCATCGAAATGAAGGATGAACAGAAAAATGAACTGAACCAGGGCGTCCTCATCAATGAAAACATCGTCGCCTTCGGACGACCGGAGCTAGTCGACAAGTTCATCAGCAAATACGTCGACGGAAAAACCGGATGGGACAAGGACGGACTCGCTGTCATGGACAGGCTTGCCGCCTCCAATGCCATGCTCAACCTCTCTTTAATGAAACTTCCTGAACAGGAGATCCAGCAGAAGCCGTTCCTGGCCAATCTTGTCAATGCCAGCCTGGAAATGAACATGGTGGAGAAGAAGATCAGCGCAACGGCAAAAGTCACCATGCAGGACGAAGCGAAGGCCAAAGCCCTCAAGGACCTGCTCAGCGGCCTGGTCGTGCTCGATATCACAAGCGAGATCAAGGTGGACCAGCCGGAAATCAAGAAGGCAATCATTGACGGACTGAAACTTGGCAATGAAGGCAGGACGGCCACACTGTCATCCAGCATGGACATCGAACTGCTGCGGAACCTGCTCAGGAAAAAAGGGCTGGAGCTGAACTAGGAACTGTCGTCAGAAGACAGAAGAATGGGACGGGGAAGTAAACAGCTTGCCGCAGCGTAGTTTTTAACGAAGACGGGTAATCAGTAAAAGTGACTAGTAGAGGCCATTTCAAATTGCCTCTTTTGAATAATATTGGGCTCAATTAGTCGTTTTTTTAAGGAATAATTAATTTTCTCTGACTGTTGAATGAGTTCGTCTTTTCTTCCCTTCATCGGTTGGATATTCCTTGTCACGCATTGCGTGATAAATTGGATACTTGTCCTGCATGGCAGGATTGGATATTCAGTCTTTCCATTCGAGTTACCCACTCGATCTGAGAAAGAGCCTTATTTCCAAAAACGGGAAAAGGATCAGATGGTCGGAAAATATATCCTCATACAGTCAGCAATATGCGCCATCATCAACATGCTGGTCAATCCGGCTCTGGCATGGGCCGTAAACACCAGGATGGGATTTGTACCGCTCTGGGGGGACGGCTGCATCATGGTCGATACGACGATCACGTCCTTCATAATGCCCCTGGTGGTGTCGCTATTCACGGTGGCAGGAGTGCGCAGGTCCATCAAGACCGGACAGTTCGCGGGCGCAGGCGGATTTCCGCGTGCAGGATTCCTGCTTTCCCGCATGCCCTTGAATGCCTGGGGACTTGGCTGCATGCTCGGATTGGCTTCAGTCATCATCGTTGTCCCTCTCTCCTATGGACTCTTCCGCCTCTCCGGAGTTTCCGGTCTGCCATTCATGGAATTTGCCCTGTTCAAGGTGTTATATACTGGACCGCTGGCGTTTCTGATCACTCGCTGGGTGATCATCAGGCAGCTGGCTACGGAAAAATCAAACAAGGAGGATGCTGTAATATGAAGGTGAAAGAGTATTTCAATGGAAAAGTATGCGTGGTTACCGGCGCGGCTTCAGGAATCGGTTTTTCCCTGGCGGAAGCCCTCCTGCAGGCCGGAGCAGTCGTATGCATGGCTGACAGGGACGCAAAAATGCTGCAGTCCTCGGTCGCCCGGCTTTCCGCCCATTCCGGACGCATCCGTTCCATGGTCGTCGATGTGACGAAACAGGAGCAGGTGAGGAAGATGGTTGAAGACACCGCCTCGTCCAATGGCCGGCTCAACGTATTGTTCAACAATGCCGGAATTCCCGGTTCGCTGCCGATCGGCGACGCGACCATTGAATTCTGGCAGCGTATCATAGACATCAACCTCTGGGGAGTCATATACGGAATCAATGCCGCCCTTCCGATCATGAGACGCCAGGGATCCGGACACATCGTCAACACCGCATCAATGGGCGGACTCCTGCCTCTGCCATACCAGGTTCCCTACTGCACCACCAAGGGAGCCGTGATATCCCTCAGTGAAAGCCTGAGGTATGAACTCCGTGATGAGAAGATCAATGTCTCGGTAGCGTGTCCCGGATATGTTGTCTCCCGCATTTACGGATCCGGAAAAATTCCCGAGGATGCCATTCCTGCGGAAGAGGCCGTCCGCATCATTCTTGAAGGGGTCGCAGATCTGGAAGGCATCATTGCGCTGCCAGAACCATCCAGGAAGCTATGGGGTGAATACAGGAGAAATCCCGAGGCTTTCGACATCTGGGTCCGGGATCTGGCCAGACAGCGTCTAGCAAATCTGAAGTCACGCGGATCAATTGAATAGCATCACATATGAAAAATAAAACTTTCTTGAATGAAGGCCGGCACCATGCCAATGCCGTTAACTTAAGTGTAACATTTTAATAATATGAGAGTTAGATTGTTTTTCCTCTTTACGCATGGAATGCGTTAGGTAATAAAGCCTATGGTTTCAACCATAGGTATTGAATCCCAAAATTTGTTTTGCCCTGAAGGGGCAGAGTATATTCCGTCCCTACAGGACGAATCATCTTTTATACGAAACCTGTGGCTGAAGCCACAGGCTATATTACTCAATCCCTTCAGGATTCGTCATCAGAATATCAACGCATTCGAGGAATATTCCAGGGCCGTCGCGGACATCTTCGTCAAGGACGCCAAGTCGCAGAAGCTCCCGATCGCTAAATGCTTCAAATAAGATATTCGGCCACAGACTTTCACTGGCTAACCGGCCACAGACAACTCGGATATTTCACCACGAAGGGCACGAAGTCCACCAAGGGGAGTAATGCAAACATATTTTACAGAATTAAACTTCGTGAGCTTCGTGCCCTCTGTAGTGAAAAACTCCTGATTTGATGTATTGTTTGAAAATTTTAATCACTGTGCAAAGGGGATCTTATGATATCTGGAAAAGTTGTCCGTTGTTTTGGGAAAGATTTGTTTCATTGGATGCATTAGTTGCGTTGATTTCATCAAGTACTGTCTTCTGCAAGCTTCCACAGAAATAAAAAAGGAGCCGTTTTTAGACGGCTCCTTAATGAAAATTGTTCCCCGGCCTTACGAAAGGTGCTTGCTTACAAGCTTGGTCATGTCGAACATCGATACCTGATCCTTCTTGAAGATCGGCTTGAGCTTGTCATCGGCGTTGATCATGCGCTTGTTGTTCTTGTCCTGGAGGTCGTTCTTCTTGATGTAGGCCCAGAGCTTCCTTGTGACTTCCGTCCTTGGAAGCGGATTTGGACCCACGATCGCCGCCAGAGTTTCACTGGGTTTCACTGGTGTCATGAACTTCGAATTCGCCATTCTTTCCTCCTATTGTTTTAGGGGACATCCATGTTCCCCTGATTTTAAACTGCCTCAAAAATAGCAGGGCGGTGTAAAAATGCAAAGATGGAGTCTTTCAAAGGATGTGTATATTCAAATTCCAAGTTTCCAGTATCGAGCAGCAATTAGTGCTCCGTTTTAATTATCTCCACATTGACCTGCTGTCCTTCCTTGAACTGCCAGTCAAGCTCCTGGAACACGACTGTTTCATTGTCCTTCAAAGGGGTCTCGGCTATTGTCACTATGAACTGGTTCACCTTGAGGGAGCCGGGATCCGCCAGGACTACATGGTCGTATGTCGTGCTATGGACAAAAGCGTCCATGGGCTTGACCCTTACTTTCTCCACCGTGAATTCGAGGGGCAGAGGTGTCGGAAAAACCTGATCCTTCGCCCTGAACACAAAGTTGCCTTCGTCGTCCTTGTTCAATGCGGCGGGCGGGATCGTCAGGGAGATCTTCCCTTTTTCGATCTCCGTCGCGAAAACTATCTGGATCTGGCGGACCTTTGCCATCTTGTCCTGTTTTTCGGAGAGTTTCGGTATCGCCTTGGGCTCATTCCTGGCAAAGAGGTCGATGTGATCGGAGAAGGCATATCTCCGGTCAAACCATCCGCCGGAAGGCTGGTCGGAGCCGACCGGATAAATGCTTATCTTGTCGCGGAGGCTGACGCCGTCCATCGCCTCCTGTGGCAGTTTGATCCTTATAATCACCGGGGAGATCATCGACAGCTTGACGACATTTGTCCCCTGCGGGACGCCCACACCGGCCCTGAAAAAGACTTCTTCGACCATGCCGCTGAACGGCGCATAGATATTGCATGAGTCCAGGTCCAATGCCGCCATTGCCAGGTCCTGGCTGTCCTTCAGGAGTTCGTATTCCGCGTTCTTGCACAGGGTTTCGGCATTGAGCAGGTCCTTTTCACTTATCGCATTGCCCTTCGAAAGCTGCAAGGCGCGTTCGTAGTCTTTCTTCATCTGGTTAAATGCGGTCTTTGACATCTCGACTTTCAATTCCGCCTCTTTCAACGCCATCTTATAATATGTCGTATCCAGGGACGCCAGCAGATCGCCCTGCCTTATGATCCTGCCATCTGCATCGACAAGCGGGCTTTTCACAAAGGTGCCGAACGGAGCGACATACGAGACGACGCCGTTCTTGGGAAATGACAGGAGTGCAGTTTTCGCGCATACCACCTCGCCCTGGACTTTCAGGTTTTTCGCATTCTGGGCATTACACAAAACTGCAATGAAGATCGTTAAAATAGCGCATATGCATTTTCTCATGGACAACCTCTTTTTTATAAGTGCCATTCCCATTCCATTTCGAACCCTAACTCCGTATTTTAGGTGGTTAAACTTGAAAAAGCAATGGGTGAACTGGGATTCTTCCGGATAATGGTATGAACCAGATGTTTCTTCTTTGAAATTAGCCATGATTGCCAGTATCTTGTCCGATTGAAAAATATAACTCCGGAGGAATTATGCTCCACATGAAAATGAAACCGATTTGCCCGCTATTCATTGTTTTTCTGCTGTCAATAATGCTTTCCGCCGCAGATTCCAATCCAGTGATCGTCAAGAATGAACTGGTGCTGGAAAGCGGTCCGGGCAGATATGCGCAGGTCCGCCACATAGTGCTCAAGGGATCATATGAGCAGATCGGAAAGGCCCTGGGCGAAATCGCCAGGAAGGACTACAAGGCAAATCTCGTCAAATACGCCAGTCCCATATATGCCAAGGCCCGTCTTGAATACATGAAGAAGAACAATCCGCCCATGGCGCAGTACATGAAGGGCATCGCCGGCGCCTACGGGCTCTCCCTGGAAAATACAGACTTCGATACCAGCTATCTTTATTACTGCATGGACTCCCCGAAATGTTCGGCGGTATTCTTCCCCGCAGAGATATCCGCGGACGGGAAGAACTTCTATGTCAGCAACAGGGACTACTATACTGCAGGCATGTCGGAGATCATGGGAGGCGAAAAGAAGCCGGGCGAGATTGACTTCCTGTCGCGCCTCTTCGTGATCGAAACTTATCCTGACAATGGATACGCTTCGATCGGGATCGGCGGACTCGACCTGCTCAACACACGCATTGATTCTGTCAATTCAAAGGGTCTTGCCGTAGCTGTCCTTGAGGATGACACCTTGGGCATGGAGCACACGAACAAGGATCTTTCACGGCAGACCGGACTGACCCAGTACCAGACCGTGCGGCTCATCATCGACACCTGTGCGACGATGGATGAGGCGAAGCAGGTGATCCTGAACAACAAGATATCCACATCAATGATGCCGGCCCACTTCATCGTCGCCGACAGTTCCGGCGCTTCCTTCATCTATGAATGCTCTCCGGACGATTTCAGCGACCGCATCATCGACAGCGCCAAGGGAAAGCCTGCGGTGATAACCAATAATTCAGTCTATCAATATCCGACCGTCGACAAACTGCCCGAACCTTCAAAGGACGACTATGACACCTTCAACCGGTTCCGCAGGCTGGTGAACTTCGTGGATTCCCACAAGGGCAAATATACTGCGGAGGACGGACAGAAGGCCATGGGCCTCGTCTTCGGCCGTGTCGATGAAGCTTCCGAAGGCGGACCCCACCTGCTGCCGCTGAGGACGCTGTATACCACCGTGGTCAACATTGATGAAGGGAAGATATCGGTGAGGTTCTATCAGAAGGACGGCAAGCTTGATGAAAAGACCAGGCTGCATGAACTGATCTTCACCGAGCCCCTGGAATTCCAATTGAAGAAGCAATAACATGAGTCTCACAGACGAACTTCGCAAGCTTGCGGAACTCCATGAGGAGGGGCATCTCAGCGATCAGGAATTCGCCGATGCCAAGCGTAATCTGATCTCGGGAGATGGGAGGCTTCAGGACGAATTGGATGAGGAGGAAGATGAAGGCTCCGGGGAACAGGAGGGCGAAACTGAGGAAAAGACTTATCAGGCGAGCCGCTGGTCGTCAGGAAATTTCTTTTTCCCGGACAGGCTGACCTTGTCGGGCGATGGCATGCTGTTCCAGAAACGTGCGCTGTTCGGCTCCAGCGAGGAGCATATAAACTACCGGGCAGTTGCATCGATCCACATCAAGAACGGTATTTTCCTGTCCGATGTCAATATTGAAACTTCCGGAGGCAGCCAGCCGATCTTCCTGAACGGCCTGTGGAAATCCCAGGCCAGGGAGATCCAGGACACGATACGTGCAAATTTAAAGCCTGAACAACGGCAGCCAGGCGCCGGTCATCAGAAATAAAAAAGGAGCCGATGTTGGTCGGCTCCTTCTTAAAAGTGTTCCCCTTTCTTACGAGACGTGCTTGCTCACAAGCTTGGTCATGTCGAACATCGATACCTGATCCTTCTTGATGTATGCCCATAGCTTCCTGGTGACTTCCGTCCTTGGAAGCGGACTTGGCCCCACGATCGCCGCCAAGGCCTCACTGGGTTTCACTGGTGTCATAAACTTCGAATTCGCCATGATTTTCTCCTTCTGTTCCAGGTTCAATTGATTATAAAACTGCCTTAAAAAAATAGCAAGGCGGCTTAAAAATGCAAAGACGGAGGCTTTCAAGCGATACGGATTTGCAAATCAACAGTATAAGATTTAGGTTCCATTTAGTTTCAAAGATTCACAGGAAGGAACATCCATGAGATTGATCATACTGATAGTCGTAGACGTCCTAATCGTAATAGGCATCATCGCCATCATCATGTCAATCAGGCGCCGAAAGGACAATGCCAGCACAAACCTTCATCTGCGGAATCCGTCCCCGGGGGGCTGGAACTGGAGGCTTGCTTCAGGGAAACAAAAGCCTTCCGAAGATGTCGTCAATGAACTCGGGGATAAGGAGTCAGTTCCAGAACCTGATCCAAAACAGGAGGGAATGGCTGTCCAGACATGTTCGCTGTGCGGCGCGCCGATGGTCCTGAGGGCGGCGCAGAAGGGCAAATATGCGGGCAAGCCATACTTCGGCTGCTCCAAATATCCCAAGTGCGAAAACACCTCGCAGTATATTAGCCTGCGCGACACGAAGATCATGAAGAGCATACTGAGATGAAAAAATTCTTGTCAGTATAATGGCCAAGATGCTGCGGTATTCGCACCTTTTTCCAGCAGCAGTTTTATCAAGCATCGGATATCATTCTAGGGAACCTCTATTATCAAATCTGCTTGACATATTGGTTCTCCATGTAACAGTACGGACATATTCTTTGTAAATAATAAAAGCCGGGGGGTGCCATTAATTAAGGAAGGATCATACCGATGAGCGAGCCCGTAAAACCCCTCAGGCTGAAAATCAAATCAAGAGTAGTCCTGCATACGCAGAACAGCCGACCGGCACAGATGACTTCTTCGTCCACCCAGATGCCTGATCCCCTCCCTATGGCGACAGTCGCCGGACTTGAGGAACTTGTCATGTCCGGTCACATCCTGGGCATGAGCGCATCCGTGCAGAACGACCGCTTCTGCCTTTCCGCCTGCATAGAGAACAATCCCGGCCTCCAGTTCATAGGACAGGGATCAAATGCCGAAGAGGCAATGGCCGATCTGAAGGCCAAGGTGCTTGAACTAGGCCTGGTGATATAGGCTTGAAACTGGATACTCGCAACTTGACATTTGACGCAGGCAGATGGTAAATATTCACTGAACAATGTTCGTTCAGTAAATATTTACATCTTACGCCTCGAGGCAGTCTGTGCGCCAGTAGCATTTATCCTGACCGCATGTGGCGGCTGCGCCTGTGCCATAGCACTGGGAGTTGCCCTCTGCAGCCTGGATGGCGCGGATTATTTCAACCTTCTTCGCGGTCTTGTCGAGAGAAAGCTTAAGTTCCCTCGCCTTCTTCTTGACTTCGACGATGTTCAGTTTCTTCATAATTCCCCCTATGTTAATTTTAAATATTGGTTCTGATTTTGAATAATTTTCTAGTATACATGCTAAAATTTAAAATGCATATGCGATGGTGGAAAATTGTCACAGGCCTGTTCCATCCTGTCTCCTTACCTGTCCCCGCACCTGTACCGGCCTGTGCCGACAGCCGGCCATTGGCAAAGTACAGGGAGGGAATGTATTGTTAGTAAAAGCGAAAGAAGTATAATAGACATGAACCTTACTGACGAACTGCGCAAGCTTGCAGAACTCCATGCCAGGAAATATGCGGCGGTCATCCTGCTGATGACGGCTTCCGCATTGCTCGCGCAGGATGCCGAGAGGAAAAAGCAGACCTCGGTGAGATTCCATTCAGGCAGTGTGCTCGCGGCGGAAATCCTTCCTGACAATCCCGAGATCCCCATAATCGTCAAAAGGGTGAGCCCCCTGGAACCTCCGTCCAGGATTACTTCGGACGTTGCATATGCCGCAGTCACGGTGAAGCTCGATCCGGGCAGGAGCCTCAGCGTCTATGACTACGTGCTCGTAAACAAGAGGAAGGACGAGTTCAAATGCATAGGCATCCGCGAGGAGGAGGGAGACTACGATTATGAGAAATGGGAGTTCGATACCACGAGAGCTGACAAGCTCTACACGCTTCTCTTCAAGGTGCAGCTGCCTTCCTTCAACGAGGGTATGTCCTACTCGCTGCGGTTTGCGCTTAACAAAAGCAAGGTGGAGGAGCTTTCTCTCCCCTTCGTCAAGATAGGAGGGCCATTTACTTCTCCTTCAAAAATTCCTGCCGAAGGGATGCTCGGAATAGATCCTTCAAAGACGGTAGAAGTCAAGGCGGAAACCGCAAAGGCCGGTGAACCAAAAGCCGGCAAGCCTGCCGAAAATGCGAAGAAGACTGAAGAACCTCCCAAGAAGGCTGAGACAGCGTCGCCTGAAGGCATGAAAGTTGACAAGTCGGCCAAATGGTGCGCCCTCACATATCCTGAGAAGTCTTCTGTCGGACAGACCATGGAAGTCAAGGCGAAGATCACCGGGCTCAAGGCGCCCACGAAGCTCTGCGCCGATCTGCACTGCCGCACGACAGGGCGGGTTTATGCCGGACCCTATTCAAGCGCCGAACCGCAGGAAATAAAGGCGGATGGCGAATACACATTCAAGTTCGACATCAAGGACAAGGACAATCTAGAGTCGGTGCATCTTCTCGTCTTCCAGTCCCCTACCGGAAATTTTGACGACCAGAAGGCTTCAGTGACGGGACCTGACATAATGATATCGGGTGCGACAAAGGTCGCTGTTCCCGAGAAACCAGTCATTGCCAAGGAGGAAGCGGGCAAGAAGCTTCCCATCGATGACGGGGGATATATCCGAAGCTGGCTGGCTCTGCCTGCGATTCCCCTGAACACCAATATCTCCCATACGGAGGAGATGCTTAAACCATTTTTGCAGAAGGATTTCTTCCCCAACCAGAAGACGGCCACGCCTAAGGAAAATGACAAGGTCGCTGTTGACGGCAGGGAGATGGCGTGGAAGGCCTATCATACGGACGATCCCTGCTGGAAATTCAATTCGCCTGTCGACAACTCGCTCTATTATGTTGTTGCATACGTAATCGCCGAGCAGGACATTCCCAACGTAATCTTGTCGATTGGATCGGATGACGGCTCGATGTGGACAGTGAACGGGGTTGAAGCGATCAGGGTATATGCTGGGCGTGCAGTGGAAAAGGATACGGACAGGTCCCAGCCCCTGACATTGAAGAAAGGCACGAACGTCATCCGGGCTTTAATCATCAACGGAGGAGGAGATGCCGGTGTATGTGCCAGGCTTGTCGACAAGGATGGAAATCCTGTCAAGAATATCAAGGTTGCCACTGCTCCTGCGAAGTAAGATACTGAATCTTACTTCAGTTTGATTATAATAACATCCAAGGAGACCAACAGGAAATGATCATATCATCTGGAATGAAAGTGTTTGTTACCGGGGCTTCCGGCCGTATCGGAAAGCACGTCGTCAGGAAGCTCGCGTCGTCAGGCTACCGCGTGAAGTCGTTTGACAGGGCCGAACCTGAACAGACGCTCCCCGACGTAGAATATGCGCACGGCGACATCAACGACTTCAATTTCGTCCTCAGCCATATGAAGGGCGCGGATGCCGTCGTCCATCTCGCGGCACTGCCTGCGCCAGACAGGGGGACATCGCAGGAAGTCATCAGGATAAACGTCCTCGGGACGTTCAACGTATTCCGGACAGCCATCGAGAACGGAGTGAAGAAGATCGTGCAGGCCAGCTCCATCAACGCCCTCGGTTCGGCATACGGGATAAAGAAGTTCAACGTCCAGTATTTCCCGATCGACGAGGAGCACCACTCCTCGATAACCGATCCTTATTCCCTCTCCAAGAAGATGGACGAGGATATTGCGGACTACTTCTGGCGCAGGGAGGCGCTGTCAAGCTTCTCCCTGAGGTTCCCGGGCGTCATGGACACGGCGACATTCCAGTTCGGACATATGGACAGGGAGCTCATCCTGAGGGCGATCACGGAACTCGAGGAGATGCCAGTAGATGAGAGGATGAAGCTGATAGAGGACGTCTTCAAGGACATGGAATCCGTCATACAGGGCTGGAAGAAGGGCAAGATCTCGGAGATGGAGGATCCTGTCCTGCAGATGAAGATGATCAAGGCGAGGATCATATTATGGGCGAGGAAGAATTTCTGGACCTACCTCGACTACAATGACTGCGCCCAGTCGGTGCTCAAGTCGCTGCAGGCGGACGTGAAAGGCTCGCATGCGCTGTTCCTGAGCGCGAAGAGCAACGGGACAGCCTTCGACACCATGCGCCTCATCAAGGTCTTCTTCCCCGAGGTCAAGGAGTTCAAGAAGGAGATAAAGGGATTTGAACCGGCGGTCAGCATCGACAAGGCCGTGAAGATGATCGGGTTCGCTCCGGAATATGTAATTAAGACGGGTAAGGAATAGAACTGCCATCATGAAAAATGTACTTATCTTTATTGCTTCTTTAATTTTTAAGCTATTCGCTCTTTCTGCTTTTGTCTTTGCTATGTATTTTCTTCTAAAATTCAATCTTCCATCTGATAAATCTACAGCATGGGGATATCTAATTTACATAACGATTGGAATTTCTCTTCAATTCGTTTTTGGTGTTTTTGGGATGTTAATATCTCGTTTTCTTGTTTGCAGCACTCCGACTTGGAATGCGAAATATATAAAATGCCTAAAAGTGGTTAACATATCAAATTTTGCAGCACTTATAATTTCAGGTTTAATTCTTCTATCCCAATTAATACTTTGGGTAATTGAACTTATGGCGTAGTATAGGTGGAGCTGTTGGTCTTCAGGGACGGGGAGTTCAAGTCTCAAAACGATTAAAAGCCCAAAACTTGTAGGAGTTCACAGCTTTAGATGTGTCTTGAATAGGAAACGGATGTGATATGTCGCCACCCTGCGGGGACTTACTGTTTTAGATAAATTAATCACCCCACGCTTCGCATGGGGCTACAATATTTCGCCTCCTGCGGAGGCTCTGGCAAGACATGGTAATCCTACAGAACTTTCTTTAAATATTGAAATATATCTTAAGCCCTCGCAGAGGGTGGCATGCTGTAGCCCAAGGCGAAAGCACTATCTACTATACGCATTTTTTTGAATCTGTCTTGAAGTTTTATGATGAGCGAAGCGAATCTTTGGAATGCGGCAGTCATCTGCCTCTTTGAGTTTTTCGCTGGAAGCAAAAAAACAGCTCCGCTGTAAAAACAAAGCGGTACATGAGTACCGCAGTCCAAAGTCACCCATTAAGGTTCCTGTCAAATCAAAAAAAGACCTATTTAAAAGAAATCTTCAAATTTCCCTTCAAGACACATTTTG
>Ga0154564_182_pt1 | contig 59341 bp, 50 predicted proteins | sample RifGroF2_FD_105707 | JGI IMG/M metagenome (GOLD analysis project Ga0154564, IMG submission 105707) | Lentisphaerae bacterium GWF2_49_21
ATGGGTGTGAATCCAAATTATCTCAGCGGACGCATTCACAGCACCACGGGCAGGACGTTCCGGAGCCTTTTAAATGAGAAACGGACGCATGAGGCGAAAACGTTCCTGAAGCTCCACAGGGAACTGTCCGTCTCGGAGATAGCCGGAATGTGCGGATTCAGGAATGGAAATTATTTCAGTACAGTCTTCAAGAAGATCACAGGATGTACACCGATCGAATATCGGAACGGTAAGGAAGCTACGTTGAAAGAAAAAAATCTTTGAACTTTCGTGTGATTCGTGTGATTTATGGTTTATATTAAAAGACTTAAAATCACTGTGGTTGTCATATGAAAAAAACAAAGCGTACAGCGAAGATTGTCAGGAAGACGAAGGAAACCAGCATAACCGTCGAGATAAATCTTGACGGAAGCGGGAAAAGCACTGTCTCCACCGGAATTCCATTCCTCAACCATATGCTTGAACTTTTCGCCAAGCATGGATTGTTTGATCTTGACATAAGCGCCAAGGGCGACCTGCAGATAGACTGCCACCACACCATCGAGGATCTCGGGATAGTCCTGGGGGATGCGATCGCGAAGGCTGTTGGCGACAAGAAGGGTATCCGCCGCTACGGCTGGTGCATTCTTCCCATGGACGAGGCGCTGGCTATGGTCTCTCTTGATCTTTCCGGCAGGCCTTACCTCGTATATGACCTTGTTCCTCCGGCCGCGAAGGTGAAGGACATCGACACACGTCTCTTCCACGAATTCTTCCAGGCTCTGTCAGTTAAGAGCGGAATGAATCTCCACATAATCCTCATGAAGGGCGAAGAGGCGCACCACGCCTTTGAAGCCGTATTCAAATCCTTCGCAAAAGCCCTGGACCAGGCGGTATCGTACGACAGCCGCATCTCGGGCGTTCTTTCGACCAAGGGAATGCTGTAGGATTTTCAAGTAACGCGGGCTTTCCAGCCCGCGACTTAATCTCGGGCAGGAATGCCCGAGTTACTTTTCTTGCTGTAGTCGCGTCACTCTGCTGACGTGTTTAAAAGTAGGGACGGGCTTTAGCCTGTCCCATGAATTCAAGAATGGTACATCCTAAAGGACGTACCTACTTACAAAAAAAATCCCGCCGGATGGCGGGATTTTTGGGAAACGTATTCAATATTATTGCCGGCCAGAGGGCAGCGCTCCAATAAGAGCTGTTCAGCTATTCTCCAGCCTTGACTTCAGTTCTTCGAGCTCCTTTTTCAGGGCTTCAGGAAGTTTGCTGCCGAACTTCTCATAGTTCTGCGTTATGTCATTGAGTTCATTTTTCCATCCTTCTACATCGACCGATAGAAGTTGTTTCATGTCATTGCAGCAGAGATTGAGGCCGTCGGTATCGAAATCCTCGAGCCTTGGCAGATTTCCGATGGCGGTAGGATTTGCCTTCACATCTCCTTCGATCCTGTCGCAGATCCATTTAAGGACACGGCTGTTTTCCCCGTATCCCGGCCAGAGCCATTTCCCTTCGGCGCTCTTCCTGAACCAGTTTACGAAATAAACCTTTGGAAGATTTGCCCTGTCTGTGCGTTTTGCCATTGAAAGCCAGTGTGCGAGATAGTCGCCCATGTGGTATCCGCAGAACGGAAGCATTGCGAACGGATCACGGCGCATCACACCTGCCTTGCCAAGTGCGGCTGTCGTGGTCTCCGAACCTGCCGAAGAACCCATGAATACGCCATGTTCCCAGTTGAACGCCTCGTTCACAAGGGGAATCGTGGACGGACGGCGCCCACCGACAAGTATCGCTGATATTGGAACGCCTTCCGGCTTTTCCCAGTCGGGATCGAGAACCGGGCATTGGATGGCAGGTGCAGTGAAACGTGAGTTCGGATGCGCTGCCTTGCGTCCGCAGTCAGGAGTCCAGTCCTTGCCTTCCCAGTCGATCGCCTTTGCCGGAGGAGGAACTCCCATATCCTCCCACCAGACATCCCCTTCGGGAGTAAGTGCGACGTTCGTGAATATGGAATTCTTGGTCAATGACAGCATTGCGTTGGGATTTGAGTTCATTGATGTTCCTGGCGCGACTCCGAAGAATCCTGTTTCCGGATTGATGGCATAAAGTTTTCCACCTTTTCCAATTCTCATCCAGGCAATGTCGTCACCAAGGCATTTGACCTTCCATCCGGGAAGAGAAGGCTGCATCATCGCCAGATTTGTCTTTCCACAGGCGCTTGGGAATGCGGCAGCGATATAATATTTTTTATCTTTCGGGGAGGTCAGTGAAAGGATGAGCATATGTTCAGCCATCCATCCCTCTTTTCTGGCGATGACAGAGGCTAAGCGCAGGGCAAGGCACTTTTTGCCGAGAAGTGCGTTTCCGCCGTAACCTGAACCATATGACCAGATAGAAGGCTCATCCGGGAAATGAACAATATACTTCTTTGCCGGATCGGGTTCGCATGGCCATGGAACATCCTTCTGTCCGGCCTTCAAGGGAGCTCCGATGGAGTGCATGCACGGAATAAAATCGGTCCGGTCGCCAAGGACGTCAAGCACCTTCTTACCCATTCGGGTCATGATTTTCATGTTGACAACGACGTAGCCGGAGTCGGTAATTTCAATTCCAATCTTGTGGATGGGGGAATCAAGCGGGCCCATGGAGAAGGGGATCACATACATAGTGCGGCCTTCCATGCAGCCGCTGAACATGTCCTTGAGCTTCTTCTTCATCTCTACTGGGTCGGTCCAGTTGTTGGTCGGACCGGCATCCTCCTGCTTTTCTGAACAGATGTAGGTGCGGTCTTCGACGCGGGCGACATCGCTTGCGTGCGAGCGTGCCAGATAGCATCCGGGACGGAGCTTTTCATTTAGCTCTGTGAAAGTCCCATGTTTGACGAGTTCTTCGCAGAGATGATTGTATTCTTCCTCAGAACCGTCGCACCAGTGGACGCGGAGCGGCCTGCATAGCTTCACGGCTTCGTCGACATACGATAGAAGTTTCTTGTTTTTTGTAAGGTTTGATATCATCTGTATATACCTTTTATTTTATGATTATTAATTCGATGTTCAAAGTTGAACGTTGGATGTTCAAATTGGTTTTTGGGCAAAGCTCATATTAGAGGCTCTTGCCAGTAATCCTCTTGTATGCGTCAAGATATTTCTCATGCGTCTTTGAGACGATGTCGTCGGGAAGGTCCGGGGCAGGGGGCGTCTTGCCCCAGTTGAGGCTTTCGAGATAGTCTCTGACGAACTGCTTGTCAAGACTCGGTGGATTTCCGCCGATCTTGTACTGGTCCGCAGGCCAGAAACGGCTCGAGTCAGGGGTCAGCACTTCATCGATAAGTATCAGATCATCGTTCATTATTCCGAATTCAAACTTGGTGTCGGCGAGGATTATGCCTTTTTTCCTGGCATAGTCTGCGGCGGTGTTATAGACCTTGATTGAATAATCCTTGGCCTTCTGTGCGAATTTCGCACCAATCATCTCCTTTGACTTTTCAAAGCTGATGTTTTCATCGTGCGTTCCAAGTTCGGCCTTTGTCGAGGGAGTGAACAGGGCTTCATCGAGTTTCTCAGCCTGTTTATATCCCTTGCGTAGCGGAATGCCGCATACGGAACCGGTCTGCTGGTAGTCTTTCCAACCGCTTCCTGTTATGTATCCGCGGACTATGCATTCGACCGCAAGAGGCTTGGCTTTCTTCACCAGCATCGAACGGCCCTTGAGATCATTGGAATATTTCTTGAGCTTTTCCGGATATTTCGAAACATCGGCGGTGATCAGGTGGTTTGGCATCCATTTCATGAGATCAAACCAGAACAGGGAAAGGCCGGTGAGAACTCTGCCCTTGTCCGGAATTCCATTTGGCATCACGACATCGAATGCGCTCAGACGGTCGGTGGCGACGAAGAGGAGCGAATCACCGAGATCGTAGATATCGCGGACTTTGCCGCGCCTCGGCGAGGGGATTCCGTCCATTTCCGTCTGCAGGAGAGCCTTGTTCCTGTCATACTTCATATAAAAATTTCCTGGAAATTTTTATGATCAGGATTCGATGGAGGTGATCTTGACCTTTGTCAGCTCCGAGCGGTGACCCTTGGTCTTCCTGTAGCCCTTGCGGCGTTTCATCTTGAAGGCGATGAGTTTGACACCGCGGAAATGCTTGATGATCTCACCGGTGACTTTCGCGCCTTTGATGGTGGGGTTTCCGAGCTTGATGTCTTTTCCTTCGCCTTCGGCGAGGACTTCCGAGAAAGTCACTTTTTCACCTTCTTTTCCGTCCATCAGATCAACATCAATGATATCGTCTTTCTTGACCCTGTACTGTCTGCCGGCTGTTGCGATAATCGCGTACATTGTTCTATCTCCTGAATTATGTTTATATAAAATTATGCCAACAATATGGTGGCGTTCCAAAAGCTCTGACTTTTTTATGAGAGCCGGTTAATATATCTCAATGCCATGCTCTTACAACTGATTTATTAAAATTTGAATATTTTCTTAAAAATCTTTGTCTAAAAGCCACTTTGAGATAAATTTAAATTGAATACAGGTTTAGATGAAACAAGGTATTAAAGGGAGCGCCGGCATCTTGCCGGCAATATAGCCAGCGGGACGCTGGCGCTCCAAAGATTAACTCAAATACATAATTATAAATTGACTAACAAAAAGGTGGAAACAATGGTAACAGCAATTGTCCTGATCAACGTGCAGCGCCCTATGCTCAAAGAGGTTACAGAGAGTGTCATGAAGATAAAAGGCGTTACTGAACTCTATACGGTGGCGGGTGAATACGATCTGGCGGCCATCGTGCGCGTCAAGGACAGCAAACAGCTTTCCGATATCATTGTCGACAAGATGCCCCATCAGATAAAAGGAATAACCCACACAAAGACACTCATAGCCCTTGATGTCGAGTCGAAGATCGACCTGGCAAAGGCCTTCAAGATAAAATAAATCGGAGGCGATTTATTTTATAATTCCACTGTCTTTCCCGGAGGAAGATCCGTCAGTTTCCCGTCCACGCTGACGCTTACCGTCATTGCGCTCGGATTGTATGCGGTCCTGAGGTTTGCCGCGATCACTACAAGTCTTCTTGCTGCTTCATAGTCGAACAGTTCGATATTCGTGCAGTACCAGATGTCGGGCTTGCCGGACATCGGCTTGAAAATCCTCTCAAGATCGGCCCAGTTGCCGCCAGTCCGGTCGAATTCGTATGTGTGCCCCCAGATATAGATCACTCCGGTATATTTAGGATTACCGTGGCAATTTTCAAAGTTTTCATTTACGGAGACAGTATTCTTCCTGTACATGTGCGAAGTTGACGCCCAGGCAAGCGGTTCCTTTGGCGGAAAGCAGCACGGGCTGTTCTCGCAAGTGCGGGAATAGACTATGCCGCACTCTCTAAGTACGTTGATCACCTTTTCATCATACGAACCGAATGGATATGCCATGCCGCGGACAGGATATCCTACGAGATCTTCAAGCGCCTTCCGATCATTTATGACTTCCAACGCGATCTGGATGGAATCGAGCTTTGTCAGGTGCGGATGTGAAACCGTATGCACAGCCACCTCGTGACCCTTGTAAAGTTCGGCGACTTCAGAGGCGTCAATGTGTCCCGATGCTTCCGTTGACGGTTTGCCGTTCCTGAGAAGTTTTCCGGAATTGAGGTTGAAGGTGCCTTTAATTCCCCATTCATTGAATGACTTCACGACGCGTCGGTCCTGTACGACCCCGTCGTCAAAACTTGTTGTCAGGGCAATTCTCTTTCCATTCGGGAACGAAGGTATCTCTACTCTTGAAGGGGCTTTTGTATCACTCATATGAGTTCTCCTGGAAAGAATTTATTTTTTGATCTTCTTCTGAATCATTGTTGCAAGGCTGCGGATGCGGGGATTTGGATTTTTCATGGAGGCTTTCAAAAGTGGAATAGAAGTAATGCGGGAAAATATTTTTCCGGCATCGTCGAGGCTGCAAGATTTAAGTTTTTTAGACAATACTGGAATTATTTTGGCGTCAAGCCACTCCATGTCTATCTTGTCCTGGATTCTTTCAGTGCCCATCTTTGTCAGGCAGAGATCAATCTCGTCAGGAATTCTTAATTTATTTTTCTTCCTGGAGGATCTTTTCCAAACTTGTTCAAAATCCTCTATTCCCAGATTGTTCGGTCTGAAGAACACGTCTATGTCCATGTCCAGACCAGCTATCCTTATCATTTCCTCTTTTTCCACAATTTTCCTGATTTTCTTGAAGTTTATTTTCTTTTTTGATCTGATACTTATGACTTTGGCATCTTTGAAGAGGGAAAGGGATGAAGCAAGAGCATCAGTCCAGGATTTAGTTCCTTCCGTCGGATCAAGCCAGATGTCAATATCCCTTGTGAACCTTGTGAAACCATGGGCAAGCATTGCCATGCCACCGAGAAGAATGACACGGTTACTTTTACAAAGAGTGCGGATTAATCTTTCAGATTTCGAATCCATCTGCCGGATTTCTCCATTCTACGGAGCAGTTTTATCATTTCTGCAAGCGTGGCCGGAGGAGACTTGGACCATCTGGTAGAATTGTCACACAGGTGTTTGCCACCAGCACTCCGCTTTTGCCGTTTGCGCAGGGCATCTTCAATCTCACAGGAACGATCCTGCTTTATCACCCTCTGTAGAGACGGCAGACGTGGAAGAACAAGGTATTTTCTAGATTTTCTTTTCAAATTCATATTAGAGTTAAAGATTATCCCTTCCAGCAGAAAATTCAAGGTTTTTATGCGGAGTTCTCCGATACGATTACACTCCTATACGCCCTTACTCCGTTTCGCCGATTCACCGGCTCTTCGATTCATTCTTTACTTAGGCCTATACTCCGACGGCGGTTTTCCGAAATGCTTCTTGAAAGCGCGGCTGAAATGGAATGCACTGGAGTAATTGAGCCTTGATGCGATGTCCGCGAGTTTCATGTCGGTATCCCTCAGCCAGGTCAATGCCTTGTTCAGCCGTAGGCTGTCATAATACGACTTCGGCGAAATGCCTGTGGAACTGATGAACACATGCCGGAACCTTCCCTCGCTGAGGCACGCCTTTTTTGCGAGAGTCGCAACCGGAAGTGGATTTTCAGCTGAAGCCTGCATGATCGTGATGATGTTGCGGAGCCTGTCGCGGCCAGGACTGATTTTCCGTTCTCCATCGCGCCAGTTCCTGTACCACTTCTGGAGAAGAAGGTTTATGGACGCGGCGGCTTCTGCGGCGGCTGTTTCACCTCCAGGCAGGAGCCTGACGCTTTCCGCGAGGAAATCCAGTTCGTCCTTTACCTGTCTTATGTTGATCACAGTGTTCAAGGGAAACTTCAGCGAACTTGGATTTTCACATTCGATCCACCAGAACGACCATTGCGGACTGACACAGCCATAGGCGGCAATCATTTCAGGGGCAAGATTGACAAGAGTTTCCGGCAGGCATTTAAGCCTTCTGCCATTTTTAAGCCTTATGAATCCTTCACCAGCCAGAGTGCGAACCAGGATGTTCCCTTTTCCAGGATATCCCTTGTTCCAAGTATTCTGGTAGTCCAGGTCTCCGCGTACCTCCCAGACACGCCTGATGTTCAAGGTTCCTGAGGAAGTTGCCCGGTCAGGTGAAAACAACTGGTTATGCATATAAATTTTCTCTTCGATAAAATTTATGACCATGCGAAAAGTATATGCAAATAGGTGATTTTGCCATTCAAGATATAAAATACAGACGTATTTTATATATATGAAAGAAAAAGCAACTATTGCTTAGAAATATGTAGGAGTTCACAACTTTAGTTGTGGGTTTTATCTCCCGGCATGTTCTTGGGTTGGTTGCTTTGTTTGGAATTTGAATTTTATCATAAAAACCGGAGGTTTTTATCATGGCTACATTGCGCGAGAATCTGCTGAGATCTTTGAGGAGACAGGGCTTTGAGAAGGTTCCGATCGATCCGAACTCGTTCTGTCCGGACCAGCTCGAGGCCTTCAAGAAACGCTTTGGCAATACCGACTATCACAAATGGTTCGGTTCGCCGTGCAGGGGACTGGGCATCAGGGAGGAACAGAAGTTTACAGACTGGAGGAAATACTACCGCCATGAGGAACTTCCACCCGACACCACCTTCAGTTCTTCCGGAGTAGGACACTCGCACCAGCCGGGATGTTTCCATATGACCCGAATGCACCATCCTTTGAAGGGAGAAGATCGCACAGTCGATGAGATCAGGAATTATCCGCTTCCGAAGTTCCACACGGACGCCCTCTCCGAGGCGAAGAAAAGGATTGAAGACCTGAAAAAGGAAGGTCTCGCCTCGATGGTCGGCATGGCATGCACTATATGGGAAGGTTCCTGGTACATGCGTTCCATGGAAGATCTCATGATCGACATGCTCAGCGAAGATGAACGGGCCACAGTTCTCCTTGACAGGATAACCGATCTTTCCTGTGAGAGGATCCGCATTGCCGCGAAGGCCGGCACGGACTTAGTCCAGCTCGGTGATGACATCGGCATGCAGTCAACCCCAATGATGAGCGTCGAGCTTTGGCGTCAATGGCTCAAGCCGAGACTTGCCAAGGTGATAGCCGAGGCCAGGAACATCAAGCCCGACATACTTGTGTTCTACCATTCCTGCGGATTCGTCCTGCCGTTCCTTGAGGATTTGATAGAGGTAGGAGTCGACATATTGAATCCTGTGCAGCCGGAATGCATGAAGTTCGAAGATGTGCACAAACTTGTCGGCGGAAGGATGTCGTTTTGGAGCACGATTGGCACGCAGACCACACTTCCTTTCGGCAAACCCGAAGAAGTGAAAGAAGTTATATTTAAGAATCTCCGTATCTGCGGCAAGCAGGGCGGAATAGTGATTGGCCCCACGCACATGGTGGAGCCTGAAGTCCCCTGGGAGAACCTTGTAGCCATGAAGGAAGCCTGCGAAAAATTTTCGTAATAAATTTTCCGGACGGAAAATTTATACCGCAGTCTTCATCACCGCACTCCAACGGATGTCTGCGACATCGTAGAACAAAGAAAGAATTGCAGGAAGGTTACTGTTACCGCTTTACTTAAGGCTCCGGGCTTTCCCGAGGGCGAACTTGAAGATGCGTTCAATGGCAGTCTTGTCGGTGTGGTATCCCGTCTGCTGGGTTGTCTGCTGGCGGATTACCAAAATGTCCATCCCATCCTGAAGGTTCCATTCAGCGCATATTCCCGGAGAACTCTTTACGAGCAGTCTGGATAGGAATGAACCCGTTTCCTTGCTAGTTTCTCTGGCTTCAGAGGCAACTTTTGACAGCGTATTCTTCATGCCAAGCCCGGACTTTGCAACAAGGACGCAGTAGAGGTACGGATAATCGGCTCCTTGAACGTTGTTAAGCACCACCTGGGTCTGTATGCCGAAGAAGTTTTCACCGATCGCCGGAATCTGCAGGATCAGCTTGGCATCCACTGGCATCTCGCCTTTCTTCCCTTTTACGACCTCGAGCTGGACAGCCATGTTTTCACCATCCTTCTTATTTGCCTCCCAGATGGAATACGCATGCAGAAGGTTTTCCACTTTCACTGTCAGAGGGGCGTTAGTCAGTATGCGCCGGACCCCGGTCACCCAGTGAGGCAGCAGCAGGATGGTTGCATCCACTGATATTGTAAAAGCAAGCCGGAGGTAACCGCAGGTAGACATGACAAAATAGAATAAAATGAAGATTCCCAGGACGGCAATTAGGGAAAAACAGCCCTGGGTGCATGTAATGTCGATGAAGCTCTGGTCCCAGGATTTGGATTTTTTAGCTACTTCAATGATCTTTTCCAGCTGTTTCTTGTCTCCGGCGCGCCATTCCTTTTTTGAACCCATTTCCCCAGGGACGTTTGTGTATCCTTTTACAATTCCCATCATTGACGCCACAAGCAGGAAAACTGAGCCAATGACCACCCAGTCAAGAATCAGCTGTAACGCAAAACCTGCGAGAAGGAGCAACGCCATCACAGCCAGACGACTTGTATATGTCATCGATTTGGCGAAGACAAAATGGATCTCTCCGCAGCGTTTTGGATCAGGCAGCAGCATGCTTCCTCCTTCCGAAAAGTTCGGCGGTGCCCATCGCGGACCAGTAGAGCGGACACGCTCCTGCGCAGGCCGCAAATTTTCCACATCCGTCGCATTCTCCGGGGGCATACTCCTTCTTTCTGAAGAACACAGAGGAAGCGGAGTTCCATACTTCTGAGAACGGTTGGCGCAGCAGGTTTCCTACGGACTGCGGATAGCTTGAACATGGAAGGACATCTCCGTTCGGAGCAACGCTCAGGAGCCCGTCGCAGGCAGCACAGCTCTTGTTGCCGAATCCTTCCGCAAGAGGATTGAAGATGCACATCGGAGTGGGGGAATACCACATGAAATCAATTCCAAGCCGGCGCGTCTCGTTCCTGACAGGCTCGATGACGGGCCATATTTCACTGTATGAAACCTGCAGGTTAGAATTAACTGCGCTCCCGGTGGGGATGACCATGTTCATGGACATACGCTTCATTCCGAGCTTGGAGACTGTCCGGACAATATCCACAAGATGATTGGAGTTTTTAGAATTTATCGTTGTGTTCGTATGGACATGTATCCCGGCTTTTTTCAAAGAAGATATTCCTGACATGGTCTTTTCAAAGGATCCTGGAATTTCAGTGAGGTTGTCGTGTATTTCCGCGGTCGGACCTTCAAGCGAGACCTGTGCAGAGTTCAATCCCGCCTTGTGCAGGCGTTCAGCCCTGTCGTTCCCCGCGAGAAGAGTTCCGTTAGTGATCAGATTCACTCTCAATCCAATATTCTTTGCGCCGGACACAAGCTCCTCGAGATCATTCCTGAGCAATGGCTCTCCTCCGGTGAAGCTGACCGACGGGACTTTGGCATCATTGCGGATCACTTTGAGAATCTTGAGAATTTCCTTTGTTGACATTTCAGACGCATCGCCATCCTTGCGCTGGCATCCGCAGGCTGCGTAGCAGAACCTGCATTTCAGATTGCATCGGTAGGTCACTGCGATCTCCGAGAGCACTGGAAGAGTATTGAAGGATCCGGAATACTGTTCGATCGAAACTGCCTTCCTGCCTCTTCCTTCACCAAGGCATCCGGTCATGAGGCTGCGAAAATCGCAGAGGAAATGGAACAGCTCCCTCCTGCGGTCATCATTGTCGCCGATCTTGGCGGACAGATTGGCGAATGAACCACCTTCCTTCATGAATTTCAGCACCTTGAATCCGGTGCTGTTAAGTTTCATTGCGCGGTTTGGAAGGATGATCAGCAGGAGGTCCTTCTCACGCACGTCGAAATGCGGACTGATATGGGAGAAATAGTCGTCCACCCATGAGAAAGCATCCTTGTTTTTCCATGTTTCAATCAATGTCCACCTCCGCTGACGCAGGCTGAATGGCATGCAGAATGACATGCCGAGTGACACGCCGAATGGCAGGCAGAATGACATGCTGAATGGCACGCCGAATGGCATGCATCGTGGCAAGCAGTATGAACAAAACATCCCTGATAGCATGCAGGACTGTCCATGAAACTCTTGTAGTCTCCGGATATTCCGGTCATCGCGTCCAGACTGCCCTGGACCACCTCGGGTACGGGATTGGCCATGGCCTGCTGGGAATTGTTGTGATAGCAATGGTAGCTGTTGTAGAACCAATAAGGATAATAGTTGTCGTCATTTTGCGGAAGAAGGTTCTTGTTCGCATCTTCAGTTGTCGGGGATTTCCTATCAAATGATTCCTTGAATTTGTCCGTGTAATATTCCGTAGTCGCTTCAGGGTCCGCGTCCCATGATTTCCTGCGCATTTCATCCACCATATGGTTTATCAGTCCTCTCACCTTCTCCTGATTGAGCCTGCCGTCGGCACCGACAGCTCCAACAAGCAGTTTTTCGAATTCATCCAGGTTCGCATTCGGATTCAGGACATCGATACGGCCGTCCTCATGAAGGCTGACCACTCCATGGTTATGGAGTTTCCCTAGCATTATACCCAAAATACGGTTGACAGGAAGGCCGATGAACAAGGCCGACTCAAGGACGGAAAGATTCGGGATCTTCCCTTTTTCCCTGAAAGTTGTGATGATCATCTTCGGGGGAGTCCAATCCTGGTCGATCCAGCTGACATCTGTAAGTCCGTCTGCGGCCTTCAGCATGCTGTTATGCTTGCCTATTACGATTACGAAAAATGCCATGCACAGGATAAAAGCCATCACTGCCAGAACGATGATAGAATATTTCCTTATATTTTCATTGGAATATTTATTACTTTCCTTTGTCGATGGAACTGCGGGTTTATCCTGGATTGTCTTTTCACCTGCCGGCTGGGATACGATAAGCCTTGTATTCAAGTTTTGAGCTTGCCGTGCAGGCAGATTGAAGATGGAGGAGTCGATGTATTCCTGTATGATGAAATGACCTTTTACCGGCACATTCTCCCAATGAATGAGCTGCATCAGCCAGAATTTCCCGTTATATTCCTGCGCACGGTAGTCCATCTTGTATTTTGAGTTCATCCATTGTTCGGTCAGGATTTTCCTTGAAAGGTCTTCGCGGGAGGCTTTGTCGTCGGGAAGTTCCATGGGCCAGTATATCTTCAGGGTATAGTGTCCGAGAGGATCTTCCCACTGCACCGGCGCCCAGTTGAGGACCACGAGTTTCTTTCCATCGGCAGAAGTTGTTTGTGCAAGATTTCCGGATTCACCCAGATCAGTTCCATAGGTCAGGTTGTAGACGATACGTCCGTTTGACACCGAAGCTCCGTTTGCCAGGATCACATCGTATTTTATGCTGCTGACCGGCTTGATGGAAAGATCATACCGTTTGTTCTGGGAATCCAGGGCATAGCAGCGGCTCATGTCGAAGTGGGGTGTGCCGGTATATCCTTCGAAATAGAATCCGTGGAGGTTGAACCCCCGTGGATTGATTGCGACCTGATAGACGACGGTAGCCTTGCCGTCAGGTCGCAGTGAAAGTGAAACCTCTGCGAATTCCCAGTCGATCGCCATGGATGCCATGACTGAAGACACCATGAGCAGCAATGAGAGGAATATTTTACCTATGAATGGGACTTTAATTCTCATAAGCGTTAAACATAAGGCGATACAGCATGAAAGTCAAAAATTCATGGGAAATCCTGTTTCCTGCTTGTATCATCTTGTTATTAGTGTATTATTTCACTAATACACAATGATAATAACAATAGACACGCACAGTGGAATGCCGATTTTCCGGCAGATCTTCGACCAGATCAGCCGTCAGATCCTGACCGGACAGCTCCAGCCCGGCGAACAGCTGCCTCCTATAAGGGAATTTTCCACGGAGCTAAAAATAAATCCAATGACCCTGAGCAAGGTCTACTCCATGCTTGAGTCGGAAGGTTTTCTTGAAAGGCGCCGAGGCATCGGACTTTTTGTAAAGAAAATGGGGAGTTCGGAAAGTTCATCTGTCAAAACCGAGCTTGCAGAGGAAATCCTCAAAGACGCGGCTGTAAATATTTCCCAGCTTGGAATCGATGAGGATGTTGCCATGAAGATTTTTTCCAAGCACTATAAAAAATACAGGAACAAACCGGAGGAATGATATCATGAATACGGAATCCATTGTAAAAATATCCAGTCTCTCGAAGAATTTCGGTAATGTTGTAGCCTTGAACAAAATCAATCTTGATATCAAGTCCGGCAGCATTATCGGCCTGCTCGGTGAAAACGGCTGTGGCAAAAGCACGCTCCTACGTAATATTGTCGGCCTGTATCTGCCAGACAGCGGAACATGTGAGACGCTTGGCCAGTCCGCAAAGGATCTTGATGGGGATACCCTTTCAAAGATAGGATATGTCCATCAGGATGCGGATCTCATCTCCTGGCTCAAGGTTCCCAGTCTTATTAGCTATGTGTCAAGCTACTATAAGAATTGGAACAAGGATCTGGTGGATAAATTCGTCAGGGACTTCGAGATACCTATGAACAGGATGATCGGTGGGCTTTCGCCCGGGGAAAAACAGAGGATTTCCATTCTGATCGCGATCGCCTTTGAACCGAAGCTCCTGATTCTTGACGAACCGGCGGCGGCTCTTGATCCACTTGCAAGGATGAAATTCCTCGATACGCTGATGGAATACATACAGACTCCTGACAGGACGATCATCATCTCCTCTCACATCCTTACAGACATCGAAAAGATAATCGACCATGCTGTCATCATGCACAGGGGCCATGTAATCCGCGACTGCACATTTGACGATCTCAAGGAGGAATTTGTCGAACTTACACTGACGTCGACTTCAGCCGACCTGCCGGATAAGATCCCTTTTGAGGGAATCGTCTCTTGCAGAAAGGATAAGAAACGGGCGGTTCTGACTGTAAAGAATACCGGATTAGACAAAATCCGGGAGCTTGAGGACTCATTGTCCTGCAAAATAGAATCGCGGCATCTTTCGCTGGAAGAGATCTACAGGATAATCATGACTTCGGCAAAGGGGAAGCGGCTATGAATCCGCTATTACAAAATTTCAGGCTGATCACGAGATCATGGATTGGATGGATGTGCATAACTACATTTTTATTTGTATCAGGTTATTACTTTTATATTTCAATATTTCAAGATAAAACCTCTTTTGGAGATTTGACATTTGATATTTTTATGACGAATATCATGGCAAGCTTTTTTTTGACTTTCTTAACAATAGAATTAATTAAGAAACCTTTTATTTTTATGCTGCCGTCATATATACGGAAATCAAGGAAGTTCGTTTTCACATCCGCCATAGTTTTCAACATTCTTATTTTTCTTCTGATTGTCTGCATTATTCTAATCAGGGGAAGCATGCCTGTCGAAGATCTGGCAAATTCTTGGATTCTTCCCCCTACAGGGATTTTGATTTTTATTGTCATGGTTTATTCGTATTCTAGTAGGAGTGGAACAATCACAATATTCGCACTTTGTCTATACCTAGGTTTTTCCAACGATAACATGAAAAATATAAATACGCTATATGATATTTTCATCGTGAGATTTCCCTTGGTGATGATCCTGATTGATCTTGGCATTCTATTGTTAGTTTGGAAGGTTGTTGGGGAAAGAAGGTATTTACGTAATGCCTATTTGTACTTAAACAGGAAAAAAGCAGGATCATATCAGAAAGGCGAAAGTGGAATAATTGAACAATATTTTATAGAATTACTCCAGAGATGCCGTATTGCCAATATAAGAAATATTCTTGGCGCGATATACGAACTTCCACTTTTCGCCGGTGTATCGTCCTTAAAGAACGTTGGAATGTTCTTTATCCTGATTCCAGCGGTCATCTTGCTGTTTTCGGGATATTTCATGCAAAATAAGAAGGATGTCGACTATTTCCTGCCTGTCGTAATTCTTGCAGGTGTCATATGGGTAGGATGTACCCATCTTCTGTTTAAATTCAAGTTTTTTCCAGCCCAGAGTAGGAAGGAAAAACCAAAGATTGCTATTTCAGCGAGTCTTGTGATGACAACATTGTTATGCATTTATATTTTCTTTCTGAATTTTATCATATCTGAAATTTTCCCATATTTTCCGGTGATAAGTTATCAAGGGCAAAATTTTGAGTTTTCATGTCCTCTGAATTATACGATAGCCTTGCTGCCAATGTTCATTTATCCAATTGTAGGGACTGTGTCGCTGGTCGCAAGAATAATCAGTCCCAGGCATCAAACTTACATGGAAATGGGGGTGTTTATGCTGTTTTGTTTTGGATATATCCCTATTATTATCTTTTCCGGATGTCATTTTTCAGACATAAATCAGCTCATTTATTTTTCCCCAGCGGTATGGATTTTCTTCCTTATCCTCCTGAACTACTATTATTCCCTGGCCGACCTTGTAGGACAAAGCGAAGAGAAGCTACAGTAATAAAATTTCCAGACGGAAATTTTATAAGATGTACGAAATCTTATCCCCATACGCTTTATTTATAGGGAAAAACATGTATTTATTGAAATTTTTAGGAGGAAATGGCGTATTGTAAGATTAAATGCCGAAAGGAGGGGCAGGGGGGTGGAAGGTAGAAGAGAGTTTAGATTCACGAATCAATAGGAATATTTGGTGACTGGTCGAAATCAACAAAAAGAGGAGAACAGGATACAATGAACAAATTGACAGCGATGATTGGTATTTGCGTACTGGCGGTTCTGGCAATCATAGTGCAGGCACAGGACAAGACTTTCAAGGTCGACGACGAGGGATACATCCATAACTGGCTTGCCCTGCCGGCAATTGAGCTGGGCGCCGATGTAGGAGACCATTCGGAAGCGACCCAGAAGCAGTATTTTGAAAAAGAATATTTCGCAAAACAGAAGACTGTTACTCCGGCTGAAAACGACAAGGTCACTGTTGACGGCAAGGAACTGGCATGGAAGGCCTACCAGATCGAAGATCCCTGCTGGAAGTTCGATCCGCCTACTGACAACTCCATTTGCTTCGTAGTAGCCTATGTCATAGCCGACGAGGAAATAGCCAATGTGTCCTTGTCCATCGGATCAGATGACAGCTCCCTCTGGACCGTCAATGGAGCCGAAGCGATCAAGATCTATGCGGGACGCGCGGTGGAAAGGGATACTGACAAGTCACAGCCTCTGACATTGAAGAAAGGCGTGAACGTCATCATGGCGATGGTTATCAACGGCGGTGGAGAAGCCGGAGTATGCGCCAGGTTCGTCGACAAGGACGGAAATGCCGTGAAGAACCTCAAGGTTGCCATAGCTCCTGTGAAGTAGATTTGATTTCTGTTTATAAATCGGCCGGAAAGCGAATATCGTCTTTCCGGCCGATTTGTTTTAAGGGTTCCTTTATACGCTTGTTCCGGAAGCAAGGCAAGGGAGGACTGTTATTCTTGATAATTGTCTGGGTCCGATATAACTTTCCCTTCTATAATTAAGGAGGATTTTTAAAATGAAGAAAAGATTTTTGTTTGTGTTCGGTCTGTTGTTCGGAGTAATTCTATCCTTCAGCGGGTTCTGCGAGGACAAGTTCACGATTGCAGTGATCCCTGATTCACAGCAGGAGATCCTGAATGACAAGGATACGCGGCTGAAGAACCGGATGCAGTGGCTTGCCGACAACAAGAAGGACCTGAATCTCAAGATGGTCCTGCACGTAGGCGACATGATGAACTGGGACACTCCCGACCATGCCCAGTATGAGAGGAACAGCAAAGGCTTTGAAATCCTAGACAAGGCAGGAATACCTTATGCCCTGGCCCTGGGAAACCATGATACTGCGGCGACGAAGGAAGGAGGAAGCGCAGCGCCGGGAAACGTCAACACCAATCTCAGGAACACCTCAACATTCGACACGTATTTCCCCACGACACGTTTCAAGGCTTTGGAAGGAGTCTTTGAAAAGGGCAAGGTCGGCAATTCATGCCATACGTTCAAGGCCGGAGGATTGGACTGGCTTGTGATCAGCCTGGAGCTTTGGGCGAGAACTGAGGAGGTAGAGTGGGCGAAGAAGGTCGTGGAAGATCATCCTAGACATAACATTATCATTGTTACACATTCTTTTCTGAATGGTGGCAGCGCCATTGAAAAATCAAACGGTGGCTACGGAAACAACAGCCCACAGTTCATATTCGACAATCTTGTCAAAAAATATGGAAACATAAGGCTGGTCTTCTGCGGACATGTGGGCGGTCATGGTTACAGGACGGACAAGGGTGGCAACGGAAACACGATATATGAATTTGTCCAATGCTACCACGACAACGCGACAAATCCTGTCAGGCTTTTCGAGATAGACACCAAGAACGGAAGTATCAATACCTGGGTGTACTGTCCTTCCATCTCCAAGGAAAAGGACGACAAGTCTTCCTTTACAGTAAAAGACGTCAGCTGGGTTACGTCAGGGTCCGGCAAAACTGCAAAATAGAGGACTTGCCGGAATTTCGAATTCTCTTCCTTTATAAATTTCTGGCTTGCCAGAAATTTATCCGTAGACTTCGCGGTTGAGCTGCCTGAAGAATTCGTGCATGAAGTCGGAACGCTGTTTGGCGACCTTGCGGCCGGTCTTTGTCAGCAGCTTGCCATGGATGTGGCGGAGTTTTACAAGATATTCGCGGTATGCGGAATCTTCTGAGCTGTATGAATCCGATCCGAGTGCTTCCTTCTCCGTGTTATGGAGTTTCGCTCCAATCCTTCCGGCGAAATGGAAGGCCCTGCCAACTCCTACGGCTCCAATTGAGTCAAGCTTGTCAGCATCATAGACGATCTTCTCTTCAATAAGCAAGGGGCTGTGCCCCCCGCGGTAACGGTGGGTTTTCACGCAGTTGCAGACCTTTTTGATGAACTCCTCGTTGCGGAATTCGCAATTTTTGAGGAATTTATCGGCGAGTTCAGATCCTATGACCGCATGGCATAGTTTTCCTTTGCTTTTGAGTTCTTCCGGACGTGCGATATCATGAAGGACAGCTGCGCATTCGACGACCTTCATGTCGGCTTTCTTTTCTCCGTCTGCAATCATCCGGGCATTGTGAAGGACACGGCGAGTATGTTCCCAGTCGTGGCAGCCTGGCGCCGATTCCAAGCGCTTTCGTACCGCATCGGAAAGTTTCTTGAGTTTTTGAGAATAGTTCATAAAGGCAATATATCACCACGAAGCGTTACGAAGGAATCATATTGGACGGTATAGTTTTCTTTATAATCGGTAGAAGCTACAAAATTCCTCAGTGGATTATGTATATTTCATTTTCCAGTCTAAAAGGTCCTTATTTATAAAATTAGGAATTTTAATACGACGTGGAAGATTTCTATAATTATTTTTTGTATAAGCCAGTTCAGTAAGAATAATTATTCCATTTGGTAAAATACTTAAATGTCTGCTGTCAAATAGTTGATGGATATCTGAACGCAGACATAGGCCGTTTTCTATTCTATCAGAACCATTGTATCTCACGTCTATAATATGAGATGCTTCCAAAACATTTTCAATATTAACTCCAGTAATCATACACGTTGAATTGAAAGCAGTTAAAATATTATTTCTAAATATGTTCTGGTTGGGCCTTTCTAGAACTTCTCTTGACACTTTTTTGCGTTCAATATTTGCTGGTATTTGAGTTTCTCTTATTGTTCTAACTACAGTGTCAAGTTCTTTATGAATAAGTTTCAGTTTGCGGAGTTCAAGAACTTCCGTCATTGAAATGCTGGAAAGAAAATACTTCTCATTTTTATTGGCTCTTATTAGATGAATCGTTTTACAGAAACCATAATTTGAAAGGAATAGCAAGAATTCTCTTGCCATCCTTTTATCATTTGAGTTTGGAGCACAATCTGGCCATGTGGAAACATCAATTTGTCCATTACGATGTTGTATTATTGCATCTGCATAATCTTCCAGCTTTGCTTTGGCTCCAGCAAGAGGAATGATAATCATTACAAGTTCAGAAGGAGTAATGTAGGCTTCATTTGAGCCATATTTAACTGATAACTTTGCTAAGACATCCAAAATTAACTCAAGTGGTTTTATTATTAAACCGGCATTGTCCCAATCGTTAGCATCTTCTGCTATTCTTCTGTTAGGAAGCTCCAATGTTTTTACAACTGTTGTTGCAAATTCAACTTGAGTAATTTCCCCTGTAGCTAGCAGTTGACCAAAAGGGCTAACGACAATTTTCCCATGAGTTTCTTCAAGCAATCCCAAAGCTTTCCAATACTGTCCTGAATTTCTAAGTAGGTTTCTGTCCTTGGTTCTTACTAAATCAACCTCTGATTTTGTTTCTTTTTGAACTATAGAAAGTCCTTTCAAAATTTTTGTTGAACTTGGTGCATGATTATTAAATTTATTAAATACACGGAGAACTCCAAGGAAAATTGGGGGTTTATTTAGAGATTCAGTTGGCTGAAAAGTTGCCCAGCGCCACTTGTAATTAGGGAACGGTTTCAATGGTGTTTTTATTAATTTCATGATGGTTTATTCCTTTGGAAATATTGAAGCAACCGCAAAAGCTAATAATGGCGGAACAGCATTGCCTATTTGCCTATATACAGATGAATTAGTTCCTTCAAAAATAAAATCAATAGGAAATGATTGTGTTAATGCTAATTCTCTAGCTGACATCCTTCTGTGATTATTGGGATGGTGTAAAACAACCACTCCACCTTTTTCATCTCCTCTTGCAGTAACCGTAGGAGCAGGCCTTGTTGGATCAATTGCCCTATTTCCCAGATAACCATTGAATTTTAGCTTAAATCTTGAACAAGTATGATTACTCAAGCTATGATAATCCTCGGGCTCGGGAATATTTTTTAAAGCTTCACCAATAGAAACCCATTTTTTTCTGTTAGAGAATAAATCAGGTGTTTCTTCGTGAGTTGGTTCAGGATGTTCCAGATTATATTCTATATCGTTTCTAACACCCAGGATAATTACTCTTTCTCGATTCTGAGGCACTCCATAGTCAGCAGCATTTAATACCTTGTATTTAACTCTATATCCAGCTTTTTTAAAATCGTCTATTATTAATTCAAATACCTTTCCATTTAAAAAGTTCAAGATACCTTTAACGTTTTCAGCTAAAAAGAACTTTGGCTGTTTATCAATTAAAACCCTAAGAAGTTCTAAGTACAGTTTATTTCTTTCATCGTGTTCATTTCTTTTTGCATTGGCGACAGAAAAACCTTGGCATGGGAAACCGCCAACTAAAATATCATGATCTGGTATTTCACATGAGGGGATATCTGATATGTCTTTGCAGATAATGTGCTTGCCAATATTTCTGCGATAAGTATTTGTTGCATCAAGGAAATTATCATTAGCCCAAATAATATTGTGCCCAGCTCTAATAAAGCCAAGATCAAGACCACCTGCACCAGAAAAAAGAGAAACTACTTTCATACTACTATTGCTTTAAGCTGCTTTAATTTATTTCCTAAATGGTGTCCGAATAAAACAGGGACAGCATTGCCAACTTGCCTATACATTGATCCCATTGAGCCGACAAATTCAAAGTCCACCGGAAAAGTTTGCACCAGTGCGCTTTCGCGAACGCTCATTCTTCTATGGTTCTTTGGGTGTTGAATAGCACAAACACCGCCTTTGCCATTTCCTCTTGCAAGTATTGTAGGCGATGGTTTGGAAGGGTCAGTTTTTCTGTGCCCAGTAAAATTTCTGTTAGTTACTTTATATTTTGAATAAATATGATTTTTAAATTTTAATTTCGGGTCTTCTGGTTCTGGAATGTTTTTTAAAGCGTTGAAAATGCTTATCCAAGTGGTTTTGTTGTGTGTGGGGGGGGGGAATTGAAATTCCTTTTCTTTTGGCAAATCTTTTCTTGTTCCTGCAATTATTACTCTAATCCTTGTTTGAGGGACACCAAAGTCAGCCATGTTAAATAATTGATATTTAACTCTATAACCTGCATCAGAAAAATCTTTTACTATTTTCTTGATTGCGTTTCCCTTATCTAAACATAAAATACCTCTAACATTTTCAGCAATGAAATAATAAGGTTTTTTACCTTTAATAACTCTGTGAAAATGTTTGTAAAGTTTGTTACGTTCATCACCTGCGGTTCTCAGCATATTTGCCATTGAAAAGCCTTGGCAAGGGAAACCGCCTACGACTACATCGCAATCAGGGATATCTTCTAGTTTTATAATTGATATATCGCTGCATACTATATGTTTGCCGATATTCAGTCTGTATGTTTCACAACTGTCGGGATCAATGTCATTAGCCCATATAATTTTATGTCCAGCTTTAATAAGTCCTAAATCCAGTCCGCCAGCACCTGAAAATAATGATACGATTTTCATAGTTTAATATTTATTTAGCGCTTTAATATATTTAATTTTATCCTCAGCAACTTTCAATACTTGTGGAGCGCAATCCTCATCTGCAATTTCATAGGCAATTTTCTCACTTAGAAATTGAACCATTAATTGGGTTCTGTCAATCTCCAAGATTTCGGAAAGCTTGTTAATATTGTCTTTTGTTGGTTTTCTATCTCCTTTCTCTATTTTGCTTAAAATAGCTTGGTCAATGTCCAAAAAGGCAGAAACTTGCCGAAGAAGCAAACCTTTTTCTACCCTTTTCGATTTAATGACTTGTCCTAAAGTATGCATTTGAATTATTGTTCTTGACATATTATGTCAAAAATATAGCGACAAAATAAAAATACAAATTCATTTTCTTAAAAATATAAGATTTTTTTCTTACATTAAGATTTTAGATATAAGAAGAGTGCTAATTCGCACCTGTAGATGATTCTTCCAAATCTTCCTTTTGAAATTCCTGACGGTCAAGATTTCGATCTCTTTAATGCTGATTCATAGGATATGCCTTTTCCGTCAGCAAGCTGTTTCCTTGCTTTTCCGATGACGTCCTCGTTCAGCAATATCCTGTTCATAGGGCAATCCTCAATATATAGAATTTTTAGCGACAAAGTTGATAAAAATTTTATCCCTGCTACATTTCCCCGCTTTGCCGATAAAAGGGCATAAGCGAAAAAACCGGGAGACAGGGTTCCAAAATAAGCTTGACACCCTCCTTCCGCAAGCAAAAAAAACAAACAAGGAAGAGGAGATCATGCAAGATCGAGCAAAACACAAACTATGCCGCCGCCTGGGTGTCTGCATCTGGGGGAAAGTGAAATGTCCGAGCGTGAGAAGGCCATATCCGGCCGGACCGCACGGAAAAAACGCACAGAAGAAACTTTCAACCTATGGAGAACTCCTCCTGCAGAAACAGAGGCTGAAGGTCTATTACGCCCTTACAGAGAAACAACTGCACCTTGCTTTCGTTGATGCTAAAAAGGGAAAGACACAGACAGACGAGAAGCTCCTCCGCAACCTTGAACTCAGGCTCGATGCCGCAACTTACCGTAGCGGACTCGCCCCGACAATTCATGCGGCAAGACAGTTTGTCGTCCACCGCCATATAATTGTTGATGGAAAGATAGTGGATCGTCCGTCCTACAAGCTCCGTCCAGGACAGGGATTCAGCATAAACGTCGAAAAAGATGCTGCTCTTGCGAATGTCGCAAAGAACGCGAACTGCGAGGTTCCTCCTTACCTTGAAGTTGACAGGGAACATTGCAAGGTCAAGGTCGTCAGGGAGCCTCTGATAGAGGAAAATCCCACCGGCGTTGAGATCATGAAGGTCGTCGAATTCTACGCCAGATAAAAAATCTGCGATTTTTTATAACAAAAACCCGTCCGTCCGGACGGGTTTTTTATTTGTAAATATTCACTGGAACTTTGTTCCAGGAATATTTACGACCAGACCTGTTTTTCAGTCCTGACTCTTTCTCCGGAGCTGATCGCCCTGTTCATCATGATTCCAAGATATGTGTCCTGTGATGCTTCCGCCAGACTGTAGAAGTCTATTCCCCTGTCCACATAGGCCTCCATCTTTTCGAGGCATGTCGCTATGGCGATCTCATCGTCTGAAAGCCTTCCCGGCACAAAGGGATTTTTATAGGCCCATTCACTTCCTGCCAGAATTCCTTTGAGATAAAGTCCTTCGAGATTTCCATCCTGTCCAGCCTCCTGCCTGAGGAACTCGGTCTGGACAGGGGTTTTGAAATCTTCGAGATAACTGATTTTGGTATTGTTGGTTTCACCGCGTTCACCGCGGACAAGCACACGCGGAGCCCTGATCCATGAGAAATACTGGTCAAATGAAAAATCATAGACTCCCAGTTTTCCGTCGAACTCCAGATATGCAATTGAATGTCCGGACATGTTTATGGTCTCCTTTTCCGGAGCCCCATTACGTCCGGGACCGGCAACGACAGGCGCCTTGAAAGAAAATCCGTGAATGGTGGCGTCATCAAAACCGATGTCCAGGAACCTGCGCATCAGGCTGATCCCGTGGTAGTCATGCGTGACGGAGACCTGAGCCTGGCTAATCTTTCCGAGCTTGCCAGATTTTATAAGGTTCAAGCGGGCCGCATGCATAGGTTGGAAGGCGTACTGTTCCGCGACCTGAACTTTTGCACTTGCGCCAACGGCATTGAAAAGGGATGTCAATCCGCTGACATCCCTTGCCGGAGGAGTTTCCATCAGCACTGGAATCCTGCGGTTCGCGAGATCAATGGTAAGTTTTCCTGCAACATCTGAAGGAACTGACAGGACAACGAATGAATGTCCTGATTTTTTGATGAAATCATCAAGGTTGCTGAAGGTCTTCACTCCCCAGGCGGATTCGATCGCCGCACCCTTCTCCGGATTCCGTACCATCATTGCAGCGACACGGAATTTTTCAGGTAGCATCTTTGCTATCCTGAGGAAAAATTCCGCCCTCCATCCACCTCCTACAATTCCAAATTCAATTTTCTTTTGCATGAATCATATCCTTTCATTCAAAGTATGGCAGGCTTTCCAGCCTGCTTCTTATTCTAAAGTACGGGCTGGAAAGCCCGACCTACTTCAATTTTCTTCCGTCGCGTCCGCCATCTTTGCCCGAGTAGGGCTGTCCCGGATCCCAGTTTACCGAGGCAGGGATCTTGAATTTCTCGAACGGGAATGTGACCATGCATTTGTTCTTGCCGGAGACATAGGCCGCCTCGCAGATTTCCAGTGCGGTCAGCGAGCTCTCGGGAACTGCATAGCTGATCTTGCCGGTTTCAATCATCCGTACCATGTTCTCGAGGTGCGCACGATGTCCTTTTACGGGGAATTCCTCCGGTTTTATGGTCTTCCCTTCAGGAAATTCCCTGTTGAATATATAATATGAATCCTCCCAGCCGTAGAATTCGATTACCCCGAGCATTCCCACTATCCGGAACAGGGTTCCATGGCCTTTCGTGTTCACAGTCACATAGTCACCGGTATTCATGACGACACGGATGCCGCTCCTTGTTTCTGCATAGGTGGCAGCATGTGTTTCAACCTGCATGCCATCGCGGAATGTCCGTGTGCCTGCGTCTATGCTCGCCATGACATATTTGAAGGGTTCGTTGTTCAGCAGATTTACTGTCCAATTCAGCCAGTGTATTCCGGCGTTGATGATGTCCCATTTGTCGTTTTCAATTTCGATGAGCTTGAGTTCACCGATATCGCCCCTGCAGACGCGCTCGATTACCTCGGTTGGCACTTTTTTGACAAGCATACCGTGTGGAACCGCCATGGGAATTCCTTTCTTCCTGACGGCTTCCAGGATTGCCCTGCCGGAGGCGGCCGTATGCCCGAGCGGTTTCTCAACCAGTATTCCCTTGAGGGGCAGTTTGAGGGCATCCATTGTAATCGGCTCATGGCTCGGGGGATATGTGCTGACGCATACTACATCCGTCGGGCATTTTGCAAACATCTCCTTATGATCGGTGAATGTCCTGATGCCGGTATATTTCTGTTCCAGTTCCTTGCAAGTTTCCGGCCTGATGTCAGTAGCGGCCTTGAGTTCGAACATCGGGGAATCCTTTATTCCGTCCATGCTCAGCCTGCCACCGACACCTCCGCCGACTACGCTTAAAGTAAATTTTTTTCCGTTCTGCATAAAACTCCTTTTCCTATATTATAATGTCAATGCACATTTAAACTGTTTTTGCGATTTAAACCGTAGAAAAAAATTTAACAACTGCTCCTCAGGAGCAGTTTCATATCCAGTTCCTCCCTGAGGCTCATGTCCGTCCGCCCGTTGATGATGCCTGTCAGCATTTCCACAGCCCTTTCACCCATTTCAAACCTCGGATATCTAAGCGTGCTCAAAGGAACCTCGAAATTTTCGGCGTCGGGTATGTCGTCGAATCCGAGAAGTTTGACATCCTGTGGGACACGAAGCCCGGCTTTCTTCAATGCCTGATAAACTCCCATGGCCCTCATGTCGTCGGCGCACATCACGGCTTCAGGCCGGATATTTCCCTTGAGAAGGCGGGCCATCGCCTGTTCACCCTCATCCGAGCCATAGGAACATTCCGAGATCATTCCCTGGATGAACTGGATATTGTTATCAAGGAGAGCCTTCTTGTATCCTTCCAGGCGCAGCCGCTGGCTGGTGCTGGAGAAGGGGCCTCCGACATAAGCGATTCTCGAGCATCCCCGTCTGATCAGATGGGATACGCCTGCTGAAATCCCTTCATCGACCTTGCATCTGACCGAGGGCAGGGCGGATGGTTCATGGCAGTTCACCAGTACGCAGGGAAGGTTTTCCGGAAGCTTCTCAAGCTGTTCCTCCTCCTCTCCTATTTTTATGACTCCCTGGAGAGGAGGATTGGCAAGTTTAAGTATCTCATCGGCGGATTCACAGAGATCAACTGCGGTCCTGTTTCCTGCCGCAGAGAGAATCCCCTTCAATATGTCAAGGGGTACGAACCATGAATTCGGATTTGCGGAACGCATCATTGATCCAACCTGGAAAAGGACGAAGACATGTTTGGGCCGGGAACCGAGATAGAAGACGCCCTTGCCCCATTTTCGCTCAAGGAGCCCCTCAGAGACCAGTTCGGAGACTACTCTTCCTATCGTGGCCCGGCTGACGCCGTATTTTTCAGCGAGCTGCCGTTCTGACGGGATGCATTGTCCCACGATGAAATTTTGCTTCAGAAGCATCTTCTTGAAATGTTCGGATCTTGATTTCATTATAAAAAATTCCTTTTATACAACGTTTGTATTCTTATAATGGTGATAAGCCGTAATCCCATATCTGTTGTAGCCGGTCGGGTTGTATTCGTCTATAATTTTAGGATATGTATTATTCATATAATCTTTATTGATAAGCTATTCTAATTGCCTAACTGGTCAGTCCAGTTTCCAGTTAAATTAACACAGGCATCCATTATGTCAAGTGCTGTGGGAAAATATTTATTGGAAAGATTAAAACATGACTACGGGTTTGGATATTTCAGCCCCTTTATGGGAGAAACCTCCACGTGTATCTTTTTTTCCGTATGTTCGCCGGCAATGCCGCCTTCCTTGACGCTCCTGTCGTAGAAGCCATCAAAATCATCATCGATTTTATAATAGACAAATCCATCCGCTCCGCCTGGATTGTCTTCCATGCTCTCATAGTCCACTCTTCCATCGTTGTTCCTGTCCTCATAAAGGATGTTCCCAATCTTCAGCTTGCCGACTCTTTTCGGAATCGTCTTTTGTTCGACAGGTTTTGCAGGCTCTTTTTTCAAATTATCCTTGGGCTTCTCCTGTCCTGCAGGTTTTTCTTTGAGCCTGAAGCCGTTCAGGACAAGCTGCAGGATCGGATGAGGCCACATTTCATTTCCGCTCAGTCCGGCTTCAAGAGGAAGAATGGTCACCGCTTCCGGCTCCTTTTTGTCCGGAACTGTCATTGTGGCATCAAGGTAGACAGTCTTCTTGAGCTTGTTTACAATTGCAAGCATCATCATGACATCCCCCTTCTCGTCGAGTTCCTGCTTGAAGGTGAATTCAATGTCGGCCTTTGCCATCTCCTTCTGGTAGTCGATCCGGGATATCTCATCTTTCTGTATGGAGATATTTATGCCAAAGGATTCCCCCGGGAAGATATAGACATTGTTATCGGCCACATATGGCGTCTTTTCGATTTTCTGCTCATAAGTCCGCCCCTTGTCCAGCTTCAGTTTCAAGATGAACGGTGCACGGAAGACGGCTTTGCCGTCCTTTTCCACGGCGATGGCGGTTTTATCAGGGTGTCTGTTGTCGGTCTTCTGTTCCTGTGAATACATGGATGATGTGAATATGAAGGGAAATATGGCAAGGATGAACAAGTATTCTCTCATGAATCCCCGGTGATTTGAATTAAATTCTCCGATCGTAAATATTTACTGAAGTATCCTTCAGTGAATGTTTACTATACGTTATCATCCAGTATTTACCATTTTGATTTTCCGCAAGGAGGAAGGCTGTATGCCGGTGAATCGCTTGAAGGTTGTCGCGAAATGCTGTGACGACGAGAAATTGTAGCGCAAGGAAACATCTCCCACGTTTCCTTTATCGGATTCGAGGAACTCCCTGGCCTTGGCAATCTTAAGGCGCAGGAAATATTCAGCCGGCGGCATTCCCGTCTCCTGTCTGAACCTTGCCTTGAACCTTGATACTGAAAATCCCATGAACTCCGCCATTTCCGGGACGTTTATCTTCGATTCGACCTTTTCGTTCATGAACTGGATGATTTTATTGAGGTTCCTGTCCTCGACGCGCTTGGGTTTCCCGCCGCATCTGGAGATCTCGATTATGAGCGAAACAAGCAGGTTCCCCATGGTGATCTTCCTCGATGGAGTGTCCGGCATTGGAAGCTGGGCGTAAATCCTCTCGAAAAGCTCATGAACCGCGGGTGACGCATGAAAACATTTCTCCTTTATCATGGAAAGCATTGAATAAAGATCCGCGCTGAAATGAGGGTGAAGTCCGAGAAAGGGCCTGTTTTTCTTCGGAGCCATCAGGTGCAGCCAGAAAAGACTTCCTTTCTCCTGAGGCTGCTTCCCGGTGCTGTGCGGTTCGTCCGGCCTGGTGATGAAAAGATCGCCGCCCTTGAGAAGATAGTCGCGCCCGAGCGCCCTGTAGTTCTGCCTGCCCTCCACAAGGTAGCAAATCTCAAAATCGCTGTGAGTATGTATGTGCAGCGGTTCGATCGCCTTGTCGAACCTGTATGCTCCGAACAACGGCACCTCCGGAAATCCATAATCTGTGAGATTGTGGAACTCCTTGTAATACCTGCGTCTTTCCATTCTCTCTTTTGCCTTTATTGATTTCCCCGGATATAAAGAATCTCCTTGAAAAGGCCGGCTGACATGTGGATCTGCGCAAATATCCGGCATTGCGCCATGGAATGGACAACCGGAGATTCTTTATGTACATAATTATACTGCATATATTATTGAACGCAAGATATTATTGTTGATATATTTTTAGCATGTAACATGCAAAAAATATATAAGGAGAATGCTTATGAATGACAGGATGAGATCGATGTTGATGCAGAAGCCTGAATACATACCGGTTGCGATTGGAATTCTTCCCTCGGCCTGGATGTTGCACCGCGAAAAGCTCGATGCAATTGTAAAAAGGCATCCGGCGATTTTCGGTAAACAGGACGGAGAGAGGGATTACGACAAGGTCTGGAGCGCGACATACATGGCGGGCGCCCATACCGACGCCTGGGGATGTGTCTGGGAAAACGTACATAATGGACGCGAGGCGATTGTGACCAGGCATCCTGTGCCAACCCGCGAGGACGTAAGGAAACTCAAGGCTCCTGGCAAGGATGTTGGACTGCCTCATGGCTTCATGTATCTTCGTCTTGCAGATCTCAGGGGATTCGAGGAGGTCATGATAGATTTTGCAGAAGAACCCCCGGAACTCCAGATGCTCATCGACACTGTCCTGGAATACAATCTCCGCCAGCGCGACATCTGGCTGAAAAACCATAAGGGGAAAGGGGAGATGTTCTATGTCGGTGATGATCTTGGGATGCAGCATTCACTGGCGATGGGCCCGGAGAAATGGAGGAAATACATGAAACCCTGCTTCATGCAGATATACCAGCCTGTGAGACAGGCCGGACATTATGTCTACATGCACACGGACGGGATGATCTACGAGATAATCCCCGATCTGATCGAATGTGGAGTCAACGTGATAAATCCGCAGTTCCGCGCGAACGGACTCGACAACCTCGTGAGAGCCTGCAAGGAGAAGGTATGTGTCGATCTGGATCTCGACAGGCAGATGATACCCTTCTGCAAGCCATCCGACATTGATGCGCATGTGAAGGAGGCGGTCAAGGCCCTTGGAAGTCCGGAAGGCGGACTCTGGCTCAAAGGAGAGGTCGACGACGGCGTTCCTCTTGAAAACGTTGAAGCCCTATGCGATGCGCTTGAGAGATACAGGGGATATTACAGGTAATGACAAGGAGGAACTTGTCCACAGTGCAAATTCGAAATCCGAAGCACGAAAAACGAAACAGATTCAAAGTTTAAAAATTTCAAGCATTTGAAATTTTTGTCTTATTGTTTCGAATTTCGATATTCGAGTTTTGGATTTCAGAATTCAAGGACAAAAAGACGTGAAAATTCTCGGTTAGATACTTTATACCCTTTATATATTCGTCTATCTGCTCCCTGGTGCCGCAGATGCTGACAGCACCTGCGGTTTTTCCATCTTCAGTCGGCATCGACATGTTGCCCAGGGAGATGAATCCGTTGAAATGCAGTTCCGAGATCGGGCAGATGAACATTTCCGCGTCCTTCAGTATTGTCAGTCCGGCCGTTCCTACAAATTCCCCAAGGGTTTTCGGCATAAGATACCTGAGCAAATGATAGAACATGGGGTGGACAATCGCATAGAGCTCGAACAATTCATAGCTCTCGCTTTTTCCCAGCCTTGTCGCAAATACTCGCTGGTTGAACTCCCTCTGGTATTTCAGGAATCCTTCCAACGGGGCTTTTTTATTGAAGAACTTCCTGGGGAGAATGAAAATGAAGCTGATGCTCCGATCCTTGGGATTGTCCATTATCAGGGAAGTGTCCACAGGGAAAATGAACTTCTTGTCACGGAAATATTCCTGCTGTGCAAGACCCCATATTATCATGCTTGACACAGTTGCGGGCCCTCCCATCTCCACATAATACTTGTCGTTGAGATATTTTCTGAACTTGAGGAACCGTTCAAAGGATATATAGATTTTTGCCCGGTAGATGTCGTTCCCGCAGAAAAGCATTTCCGTCTTGACCCCGCCTCCTGAGAGGGAGGGATATATTACAGTACCGACTTCGCCCCATTCCTTCTTGAGGTTCTGGAGCATCTCCTGCATGGGTATCCCATCGACGGGGACGTGATGATACTGGCACCAAAGGTCCGCCTCGGAATAATCGGATGTGAACCTGCAGACCATGTTGAGAAGGCCGAAACCGGGATGGCTGCATGTCCTCATGTCGGGCGTGGACATCCTGCTATGGATAAACTTCCCCTCATCCCTGTCCAAAGTCTGGAACTGTATGAAGGATGCGTTCATCAGCCTTCTGATAATGTGCCTAAGATCCTGATGCCCCTTGAAGGACAGTCCTTTGACTTTCCGGGCCCAGCGTCTCAGCTTCTTGTATATGACCCATGAGCGCTTCTGTTCGCCTACGTTTCTTGTCTCGTTGTATGAGATGATCAATTTCGAAAGGACGTTCTCCATGGTATCGTTTCCTATGAGGGGGGATGCCTTGTAGTTACTGTCGAAATATGGAACAAGCTTGAGCAGATTTCCTTCACCGCTGAATTCCGCCTCGACAATGTCCGTGAAGAATGATCTCTTCCTTCCGGTCATGAAGAAACCCCAGCTGATCGTCCAGCGGCAATCCGGATTTTCACGGATGAAGTCTGCAAGCCTGTCGATCAGGATCTTCTTGGCCAGCCCGATTTCCGCAGGAATGGTTTTCCCGCCGAGATAATTCATCCTGAAGCTTGCCAGGATGAATTTTGAATGTTCCTTGCGGAGAAATATTCCCGTGACTTTGCGCCATCCATTTATTTTTGCCTTGAAACCGATTTTTTTCAGGAGTTGCAGGAACTTTATCAGCATGATTATCAGGAAGGCGCCGAAGCTCCATCTGTCAATGAGCCGTCTCATCTTCATTTTTCTGAGGGGAGTTCCCGGTGTCTTTCCAGTTTTAGGCTGGATTATTCCACTTTTATCCTTCTTGTCCTTCTTTCCGGCTTCCATCTGCTGGACAGGACCGTGTATCATCCCGGTCTCAAGCCTCTCTCCAAGGAAATTCGCCAGTATTTCTGCAGTTTCGAAGGGCATTTCCTCCTGGGGAGAATGTCCGCAGTTGTAGATGATCTTGAGTTCGGAGTTATCCAGATCGGACTTGAGTTTCAAGGCGTCTATGAGATCGATGATGGAGTCCTCGTTCCCCCAGACAATCAGAGTCGGAATGGAGATCTGCCTGACCTTCTCGTGGAAGGATCTTATATTGGCTATTGCGATCTGATTGGCGGAGGCATACAGGCATTCCTTTGCCTTCTCCTGCCGGAGGATGCCGCTGTATTCCCTGATGGCTTCGTCATCGATCTTCTTCTGGTCGAAGAATGCCTGTTTCATCACGATCGAAACAAGCAGTTCCTCGTCCGCCATCTTGACTATCCTGTTGTCAGGAGAAGCGGCAGTGATGTCATCTATAAAATCCGGCAGCTTGTCGAAGATTCCAGCACTGTCCACCAGTACAAGCCTGGATATCTTCGACTTCATATTATCATTGAATAGTGCGAGCAGGCTGATTGCACCGCCCATTGAATGTCCGACAAGTACGATATTCTCCAGGCCCAGAAGTGTGATGAATCCGGATACGATCTGCGCCTGGTCGAAAGGAGAGAGTTTGTCGTCGCACTTTTTCTCGGAATGCCCGTACCCCTTCAGATCAATGGTAATGAACCTGAACTTGCGGGGCATGTACCCTATCATTTTCATCCAGGTATAGGAAGACGAGGCGAATCCGTGGATGAACAGGATCGGACGTCCATCTCCGCTGTCGGTATATGCTATCGAAATACCGTTTATGATTATATGCTTGTAGTCGATTGAATTCATGTATATCAGAACATATGCCCCATCCTGCTTCTATCTGGCCGGCAAAACCGGCTGCCTTCTTTTCTCAGCCTGCTTCTTTGTGGTCACCTCAAGAAGATAATAGGCCACGTTGTCTGCAAATTCCTGGCTGGATGTGATCCCCATATGAGCGGCAAAAATATGCATTATTACGTTCCATTTGATCGGTGATGCTCCAAAAGGCCTCCACAGTCCGCCCTCGCGGTCATCCATGCGTGCACTCGAAGCAAGCACTTTTCCATCGCCAGCCTCGTAATCGCTGACTTCGAATTCTCCTGTATTGCGATCGACCTGCACGGTCCTCCTCGTCGGAACTGAATCCCCGGCAAACAGGTACAGCGCAACGTCATCCGGTGGGACCGTATCCACCTTCATGGCATCCGTGAACTGTTTTGCGCGTCTAAGACATTTCTTCAGATGATCGATGGCGATGGCATGTCTCTCTTCTGCAGTCTTTGCATTCGGAAGAATGATCTTCAATGTCTCGTCATGTTTCGGATTCGCAATACCCCATTTCATTGAGATCCATACTTCCGGATCAAATATATCTACAGGCTTGCCGTTGGGATCGTCCTTGTAGACCAGCGACCGTGTACTGACAAGAGGCAGCATCTGGTAGTACGTAGCAAATGTGCCGATCACTCCAGGCGGATATGCTGGAAGTTCCTTGGAGATCTTGAGGCCCTTCTGCATTTCGACGAAGGTGTCAAGATATCCGGCATTTGGAGTTGCAACGACGATAAGCTTGTCAATATGCCTGGTCCCGCGCCAGTCGAGTACAGGAAGGGATCCGTTTTCCGGGAGATCCTGGCTTCCATATTCGAGATAGTATCTGGAGAGAAGCCCTCCCATGGAATGGCCTATTACATCAAACTGGACATCGTAGTTTTCCAAGCCATAGCACTTTTTGTACTGCTCCTGCATATATGCCCTTTTCTGCTGGATGAACTCATGGAACCTCCCCGCATTCTCAGGAAGATCCCGCCGCCAGTCATAGTAGAAATCAAACAGCGAGAAATATCTCTTTCCTTCAGGAAGAGGCTTGTCGTCGGAAACATATCCTGCTTTTCCAAGTGTCTCGAGCATCTTATCATAGGCGTCCATGCTGAAATGCAGGCCCAGTATCCTGACATCCACTTTTTTCAGGATGGAATCGGGATACACGTCGGATTTCAAATCCTTAAGGGGCTTTCCAATCTCCATGGGAACCGCAAGGCCTTTCAGCTGATCATCTGAAAAGCCCTTGATCACATCAGCTCCCGTAAATGCACCCCAGATGGTCGCGCCGGTCTTTTCATTCTTGAGAATGGCTCCGAGAAAGCCGTGGACTACTATCACCGGATTGCGATCCACTCCTTCATATGCCATGGACTTCCTTGCGATGGTGCTGTAAAGAGGGTGATCATATACAGCTCCTGAATCGTAGGAACCTGTTGAAGGATCGGTCGAAGAACATCCCGTCAGAATGATCGAGATCAGAATGATGGCTGAAAATGCTATCCTGTTTTTCATTTTTTACTGCTCTTTATGTTCGGAGGTTTCAATGTTAATTCTAAAAGCTACGGTAAAATTGGAGGAAATACAAGAAAAGCAGTGCAAATTTAAGAAGAGACAGGGAAATCATGGAACGAAGCTGGCGGGGTTCCGGCCTGTGTATTTCCTGAAGACCTTCGCGAAATACTGGGAACTAGTGAATCCGTTGCTGAAGGATGTTTCAGTGACGGAATATTTCCCCGACAACAGCATCTCCATGGCCTTTTCGCATCTTAGCCTGTTAAGGAAATCTGCCGGAGTCAGGCCGGTCTCCTCCTTGAACTTGTCGTTGAATCTTGAGACGCTCAATCCGACGGCTTCTGCTATTTCGGGCATTGAAAAAGCCCGCCGGTAGTTCTTTTTCATGTAATCTATTGCAATTCGTGAGACAGTAAGAGTCTTATGGATCTGCTGGTTGGCGGAGAAGAGCCTGGCGATCTCTCCTACGATCTGTAGGACAAGCAGCCTGTTGAGAAGAGGGGAGAATGAATCCGTCCTGCCTTCCTTCGCCGCAACCATCGAATTCCTGAGTTCCTGGAAGAGGCTGCATATCTTTTCAGTAGATGCAATGACCCTGCTGCCTACGTCCTTGTATTCAACCTCCATCGCGTTCAGTTCGTTCTTGAATGCAGGAGGAACCTGAGTCTTCCCAGCAAGTTTGAAATCTAATATTATCCAGAACAGGGAGCATGGCTTTATGATCTGAAGTTCTCCGGCATGCTCAATCCCAGGCTGGATCACGGCGATATCACCGCCATGGAGAACCAGCTTCCTGCCTTTCTCCAGGACCCAGGCGACCTCGCCTTTGTCGATGAAGGTTATCTCAAAGCCTGTATGGTCGTGCTTGTTGAGTGCACGGGGCTGGACAAGCAGTTCATATCCCCCGCTGGTCATGAGCGGAAGCCTGAACCATTCCTTTTTGAATTCTATCCTGCCCGGATTTGATGTCTTTGCCATACCCTTCCTGTTTTATCATCTTTCAGACATATAATACGCACTCCGAGGTGTGTAATTTTATCCTAAACATAAAAATAAACGCATTATTAAGATACAAACCGTAATTTATTACTCAAGCGATAATTCACATTATACAACACTAAATTTGATAAATAATGAGGTGGAAGCATGTCTCAGAGCTCAAAAGAAATAATCAAAGCTGCAATTCAGTTCAAAAACCCTGAACGCCTGCCTGTCAGGATGGGCTGCTTCAAGTGCGACGACACAATGTGGATACCGAGACCTGCCGCAGACAAGGTCGTCAACGGGGTCAAGACCGACGAATGGGGATGCATATGGGACCATACGGACGTCAAGAACATGGGACAGGTCACAGGACATCCCCTCTCTGCCCTTTCGGAGCATGGGAAGGTCGTTCCTCCGGATTACAGCCAGGAATGGCGATACAAGGACTGCGAGGAGGTTTTCAAGAAGGCCGAGAAGGAGGAGAAATACACGCAGGTCGGGATATTCATGGTGCTCTTCGAGAGGATGCACTCGCTAGCTGGATTCGAAAACACACTTATGGGTCTGCTTGCCGACAGGGAGAACGCTTCGGCATTGGCCGACAAGATCGTCGACACCCATATTTCCCTTGTCCGGCAATATCAGGAACGTTTCGGCAAAAGGCTTCATTCGTTCAGTATGACAGATGACTGGGGCACCCAGCAGGCAGCGTTCGTTTCAATGGATCTATGGTACGACTTCTTCTTCCCGAAATACAAGAAGATCTTCGACGCAATGCACGAGGGCGGACAGGATGTCTGGGTGCACTCATGCGGCAAGGTGAATGAAATCATCCAGGGTTATATCGATGCCGGAGTAAATGCAGTCAATCTCCAGCAGCCGCGCGCTCTTGGAATCGAGGAGATCGGCAGGCGCTACCGCGGTAAGATAAGCTTCGAATCGCTAGCGGACATACAGTCGACCCTTCCAAAGGCGAAAAAAGATCTGATTGTCCGGGACGCAAATGATCTGGCAAAACATTGGATGTCACCAAAAGGAGGGTTCATATTCTCCGACTATGGCGACGGCGAAGCGATCGGAACTCCTGCGGAGACAAAGATGATCATGTACAATGAATTCAGCAGAGTCTCGGAGGAAATATACGGCAAACCTCTGCCGAAGCCACAGGGTTGAGCAAATATTAACCACGAAGGGCACGAAGATATTACACGTCTTGCGACGTTAACTACGAACGAATTTCCTAAATCTTGACTTGTGTGGTAGTTAAAAGCTCGCAAGAGCTGTTTTTTCTTGTTTAATTATATCCTGTAAATCCTGTTATCCTGTCGAAGATCTTATTGTTTTTTTCACTTCAGTTCCGTGTTCACGTGCATGTGCGAGAACTGCTTCTTGTATGATAGGGGATTGAATCCGGAGATCTTCTTGAAGATGCGCCGGAAGTAGATCGTGTCCGAGAATCCACATGCGGTCGCGATCTCCTTGATGTTCATCGAGGAGTCGAAGAGCAGGCGTCTGGCGGCGTTTATCTTCCTCTCATGGATTTCATCAGTGACAGTTTTCCCATAGGCATTCTTGAATACACGCCCCATATAGTCGGGATTGCACCTGAGTTTTTCGGCTATCCATGAAGTGGTCAGCTCCTTCTTTCCGACATTCACATTGATGAGAGTCTTTACCTTCGCGGCAAGCTCTTCGGATTTTCCCTCCTCGGAAGCAGCCCTTTCCTTTGCGGAAGCAGCGATCTCGGAAAGCATCAGGCAGATCAGTGAAGAACCCTGGACTTCGGAAAGAGAGCCAGATTCCTGTGCGTCGAGATAAGTCCTGAAAAGCTCAGTCATCTTCTCGGGATGTGATATCCTGCATGTTTTTGGAAGGCTCATGATGTTCACGTCTTTGTATTTCTTATGCTTGGACTGGAAGATGAAATGGATCCAGTAGAATGAAAGATCATCCTTGTAGGGGCGGGTGCCGCCATGTTTCTTATTGGCTTCCAGGATGAGAACTTCGTTTGGACCTACGTCGAACTTCTGGCCTTCCTCGAATATCCCGAGGCTTCCAGAGACGGTGAATATTATCTCATATGAGTCGATGACTCTGGTCGGATGTATCCCCTTTCCGGAGGAGACGAACAGTCCGGCCATGGAACGGAGAAACGGTGTCGCTATGCCGATTTTCATAATGTAAAATCTTTTGACAGGATAACAGGATTGACTGGATTGTTAATTGGGAAACTTTCAAAACATACACCACCATAAAACATTTAAAAGAGTCGTCCAGTCGGAATTGTCTTCTATTTATATGTTTCTGTCGCAACGAACATATATAATTCCAACGACAAGGGCATTCACTGCTGGAAGCCCTACGGCGGCGCGAATATCACTTGGCCATGAAGTAGGTACGGGCTTTCTCTGTCCGGCGTAGCCTTGCGCGAAGACGGAAGGGTGTACCATTCTTTAATCCATAGGTACAGGCTAAAGCCCGTAACTGCTTACTTGCCTTTGCATGATGAACACGCAATATTATCCGGACAAATTTAAAAAGGGGAAAACATGACGATACATATGATTACCGGTCTGGCTCTGATATCTGCACTGGCCTCATCCTCTCTCTTCGCACAGGAGGTTCCCAAGCCCGCAAATCCGGAATATCCCGATTTCTACACCGGTGAAAATGCAAAAAGCCTCAAAGGGATTGATTTCGTCCAGTCGATCGCTGTCAGTTCGCCGGCGTATTGCTCGGATATCAAAGGTGATGTGACGGTAACATTCAAGGCGCCCAATATGACTGAGGTGAAAGCTCTATGCTGGCAGCAGCCCACTAAGGAAGATCCAAATCCCTGGGGACATGATGTGAATCTCGCACCAGACCTCAAGCTCGATGCCGAAGGCAATGGAAGTTTCGTTTTCCACGCGGATCAGTTCCCGAACGGTCCGATCACCATTCGCATATACGCAAAGAACGCAAAAAAACAGGATATCTGCGAGCTTCAGATCTACAACCAGGGTGGCGTGGTCTGGAACCAGGGCATTCCGAAAACCCAGCCTCCTGGCGCCAAAGGAATGAAACTTGTCTATGAGGATGATTTCAACGCTCCGCTGTCAATTTCTCCCGATGGGCAGAATGCCAAATATCCATGCCATAAGACCGGTGGTGGCGACTTCAGCGGCTGGCAATTCTCCAATCCCGATGGTGACAACAATCCATTCGGACAGGTCGGAACTTTCATGCGCATCCACGCCTCCAAGAAGCCGGGCACAAATGGCAGATCCGGAATCATCTCCTCGATCCGCCAGGATGGCAGCGGAGTTTCCGCCTCCGTGCCTTCCTATTTCGAATGTCGGTTCATATGCCATTCCGCACCGGGCAGCTGGCCCGCATTCTGGACACTTACCAAGGGAACTTTGGGCATGGACAGAAATGATCCGGCATACGCCGCCACATCCAAGGCTGGCTGCGACGAGCTTGATATCATCGAAGGATATGGCGGATATGGCCGTGGCAATCCCAATTCAGGAGGGAAATACTGCATAGTCACACATTTCTGGAGCCAGCCAAAACCGGATTGGGCAGTGGAGAAAGGTCCCGATGGCAAGCCCAATCCCCTGTACAAACCGTCCAGCACGACGACGGACACAATGGACAAGGGAGGGAAAGGATCCTGGTCATGGACTTTCCATACATATGGCGTTCAGATTACGGAAACTGATACTGTTTACTATTTCGACGATTTTGAAGTCCTGCGCCACCCCACGGGGCCTGTCTCAAAAAGCCAGCCGGCCTGGTTCCTGATAAATTACGCCATAGGTGGCATAAGCGGCTGGAAGATCGATATGAAACGCTATGGGGATCAGAGCGACATGTGGGTGGATTGGGTGAGAGTGTGGAGCGGACGGGCGACGGCTCCGACGGCAACCCCTGAACGCAGTTTTATCTTTGACAAACCGGCTGAAGTCAGTCTGGCATGTGTTACCGAAGGTGCAAGCATCCGTTACACTGTCGACGGTTCAGAGCCGACAGAGAAATCCCAGCCTTACCTGAAAACGCTTTTGATTGATAAGCCCTGTATGATAAAGGCGACGGCTTTCGGGGACGGACTCAAACCTAGTCCTGTCTGTTCAGTTGAAATCGCCAAGGCCAGATCTGCCGAAACTCCTGTCAATCCTGTTGCCGGCCTCAACTGTTCATATTACGAAGGGAAATGGGAATTCCTGCCCGACTTCAGCAAGTTGACACCGGTATCGAAACAGCCAGCAAATATTATTGAGATCACTGGGAACAAGCGTCAGGAAAATTTTGCTCTGGTATTTGATGGATTCATCAGTGTGCCAGCTGACGGCATATATACTTTCTACACGAATTCCGATGACGGTTCACGCCTGCTGATAGGCACTAAAATAGTCATCGACAACGATGGCGGACATGGGGAGCAGGAACGCTCCGGCACCATCGGACTAATGGCCGGCAAGCATGCGATCAGGGTTGAATTCTTCCAGGGAAGCGGCGGGAAGGGCCTTAGTGCAAGCTGGAGGGGACCAGGCATCAATAAACAGACGATACCTGCCGAAGCATTTTTCCATTTGGCGGAAGAAGCTGGGAAATAAATCCGATATTGTACTTATTTCTTATGTTGGAGTTCACAGCTTTAGCGTGTCTCCATTATAATATTATGGAGCGCCGGCATCTTGCCAGCAAAATTAATTGCCAGCGGGACGCTGGCGCTCCTGAGAAAATCCCGGTAAACCGTGATGGTATAACCCAAAAGTCGCTTTTGTCATCTTTTTATGCACTTCCGTAATCTTTTCTAATATCCTGCACAATGTAATTTTGATCAGAATAAAAAAGGAACTATCTATGAACATGCGCAAAAATATCCCGGTCGACTTTTCCAACGTCGAGATAAGGGACTCGTTCTGGTCCCCGCGTCTCGATACCAACAGGAAGAACACAATTCCTACGGTCTATGCCTGGTCGGAGAAGACCGGTCGTATCGATGCCTGGAAATGGAAGCCGGGCATGAAGAACAAACCCCATCATTTCTGGGATTCGGATGTCGCCAAATGGATCGAGGCCGCAGCCTATTCGCTCGAAAAGAATCCTGACAAAAACCTCGAAAGACAAATTGACCACGTAGTCGATCTCATGGGTGCTGCCCAGCTCAAGGACGGATACCTGAACTCATTTTATATCAAGCTTCACCCGAAAAAGAGATGGACAAACCTCCGAGACATGCACGAGCTTTATTGTGCTGGGCACCTGATAGAAGGAGCCGTCGCATATTTCACGGCCACAGGAAAAAGGAAGTTCCTCGATATAATGCTCAAATATGTCGACCATATCTCAAGGACATTCGGACGGAAGCCCGGACAGAAGCGCGGTTATTGCGGACACGAGGAAGTCGAACTCGCCCTCCTGAAGCTTTATAATCTTACCGGCGACAAGAAGCACCTTGAACTTGCTGAATATTTCATAAACGAACGCGGACAGAAGCCCAATTATTTCTCCATTGAAGCAAAGAAAAGAGGAGATACTGGACATTGGGCGTTTTTCGGCGGCAAGGAGAACTACGACTATTATCAGGCGGAGAAGCCTGTCAGACAACTCGACGAGGCTCTCGGTCATGCGGTCAGGGCAGGATATCTCTATTCGGCGATGGCATCCCTTGCGGCGGAGACCAATGACAAGGCTCTTTTTGAAACCTGTAAAAGGCTGTTCGACAATATTCTCTCTAAGAAAATGTATATAACCGGAGGAATAGGCTCGAAAAAGCATGGAGAGGCTTTCTCCTATGAATACGATCTCCAGAACGAGACGGCATATGCAGAAACATGCGCGGCAATCTCGCTGGTCTTCTTTTCCTACAGGATGCTCCAGCTCGAACAGAAATCTGTCTATGCGGATGTCATGGAACGCGCCCTATACAACGGAGTGATGTCAGGAGTTTCCCTTGACGGAAAGGCGTTCTTCTACTCGAATCCTCTTTCGGCATATCCGCATCCGGGAAACATGCTCGAGGAACACGTCAAACCGGAACGCCAGAAATGGTTTGGATGCTCGTGCTGTCCGAGCAATGTGGCAAGGTTGCTCGCTTCGCTTGGCTCCTACATCTACATGAAGGGAGAAGACGAGATCCGCGTAAATCTCTTCATATCCAGTTCGGCTTCAATCGACATAAAAGGCAACCCCGTCCTTGTCTCACAGAAGACCAACTATCCATGGGACGGATCGGTTTCGCTTGAAGTCTCGCCGCAAACTCCTGCTGAGTTCAAGGTATGCGTCCGAATACCGGGCTGGTGCAGGAAATATTCTATCAAGGTGAAAGGTGCCAATATCAAATTCTCGATTGTAAACGGATATGCAATAATAAAGCGCAAGTGGAGCTCCGGTGAAAAAATTGAAATCAACTTTGAAATGCCTGCGACTCTAGTCGAAGCTGATCCAAGACTCAGGCACGACTGCGGAAAAGTTGCGATCCAGCGCGGTCCTATTGTGTATTGTGCAGAGGAAGCAGACAATGGTAAACATCTTTATGATGTTGCCATTGATGTGACACATCCCGGATTTGTGGTCAATTCGGACAATTCGATCCTCAAGGGGGCGGTTGCGATCGTCGCAAATGCCTGCAGAAGGAAGGATGCGGGATGGAAAGGACAGCTTTACCGCCCGTGCGAATCAAAACTGGAGAAATTCCGCCTGAAGGCCATTCCCTATTTCATCTGGGCGAACCGGAAGCCCGGCGAAATGGCAGTCTGGCTCAACCGGGGATAGGGATTAGCTTTTAGAGAAGTTCTGAAAATACATGTAGAGCATGGGCGGATCGGCCCCGATCCTTGATTTCCCATCGCTCTTAGCATATCTTTCAGGCTTATTACGTCAGATCCCCTATCATCTGGAGAGCCGCTATGCGTATTCTGTACATCGATATTGATTCGCTCAGGCCCGATCACCTCAGGTGCTATGGATATGGACGCGTGACAAGCCCGAACATCGACCTGATTGCGAGCCGGGGCGGACGCTTGACGAACTGCTTTGCTTCAGATGTTCCATGCCTGCCCAGCCGCACAAGTCTTTTCTCGGGCCGGCTCGGAATCCATCATGGAGGTGTTGCGCACAACGGAACACGCACTGAACCCTTCTCCGAAGGGCAGGAACGCCGTTTCCGTTCGAACTGGTCTCATACGGCATGGATGCGGCAGCTGCGTAATCTCGGCCACCGGACGGTTACGTTCAGCGGATTCGGGGAACGTCATTCCGCCTTCAACTGGTATGCAGGATTTCAGGAGATACATGATACGGGCCATTTCGGGAAGGAGATCGCAGACGACGTCACCCCTGTTGTTCTTGACTGGCTGAAACGGAATGGCAAGGAACCGAACTGGTTCCTGCATGTGAATTACTGGGATGTCCACGTGCCGTACCGCACACCGGCACAGGCCGGCAATCCTTTTGCAGACGTGCCTCTTCCGGACCCGTGGTTGAGTCAGGAGATGTTGGATATTCATCGTTCCAGGCCAGGACTGCGCAGCCCGGAGGACGCCTGGTGGCTGCATGACGGACGACATCACCCGGACCGCAATCCCTCAAGGCTTCAGACACTGGACGATTTCCGCCATCTGCTTGACGGTTATGATACATCCATAAAATATGTTGACTCACATGTCGGCAGAATCATGGCGAAACTCAAAGAACTTGGAATCGAAGAAGAAGTAGCCATTATTGTCAGCAGCGACCATGGCGAATGCCTGGGTGAGCTTGGCGCCTATGGAGGACATTGCTTTGCAGATGCGTGCACTGGACACGTCCCCTTGGTGATCTTCTGGCCTGGCACCACTGGAATTCCAGCCGGGAGCTCCAGCGACGCTCTTCAATACAATATCGATGTTGCAGCGACGGTTGTCGATCTTCTGGGCGGAACTGTTCCGGATGTGTGGGATGCACGGAGCTTTGCAGGCTCACTGCGTGGAAAAGTGCCCGGACGTAAGGAACTCGTGGTTTCGCAGCTGGCGCAGTCCTGCCAGCGCAGCGTGGTGTTCCGACACGACTTGTCAATTTATTTCTATCTACGGAGCTTTCACAGCGCCTATCATCTGCTGCCGAAGGAGTTGTTGTTCAATCTGACCAGCGATCTCCATGAAACGAGGGATCTCGCAGGCGAACTGCCTGAACTTGTCAAGGAAGGCAGGACGCGCCTTGAGGACTGGCGCCGGCAGATGCTGGCAGGCAGCCGTAATCCCGATCCTCTTGATTTGATCCTCTCCGAACCACCAGAAACGCCTCTTGAGAAATATGTTGGCTGGTTGAAAGGCACAAACCGGGAACACTGGATTGAAAAGTTGCGAAAAGAGAAGTCGGGCAACATGGATATTTAACCTGTCACGCTGTTTTACTCGGTTGCACGCAGGGATTTGGTACTCTAAAATATAAAATTCTGTAAATATAAAGAACAGCTCTTGCGAGCTTGACTACAAACATATTCTTAAGCCCAAGAATTGTATATGCTCGTAGTTAACGCCGCAAGGCGTGTTCGAAATGGTAAAGTCGATGGTATGCCAGAACCGTTAACTTAAAAGTATAACCACGCTATTTTTCAATAAAGAGATTCTGTTACAATGCGCTGTAGGCGCAGGATAATAAAGCCTATGGCTTCAGCCATAGGTCATGGTTTTGAAAATGTATCCACCCTGAAGGGGTGGGGTAAATTCCCTCCGTCCCTACAGGACGGATCTATTTTTATACGATACCTATGGCTGAAGCCACAGGCTATATCCCCCTATCCCTTCGGGATAAAGATATTCAGATATTTTCGGACAATTCCCTATACAGATTTATCAGGAAATCCCTGTTGTCGGCGGAGAGGAATCTCATTGTTCCGCCCATGCGGCTGAAGGTCTTGCAGTAGCGCAGATAATATGACGGATTGTCCATTGGAGGTTCCCCAACCTTGCTCCAGTCCCAGGTGCTCTTTGCAAGATCAACGACAAGCATGAAATGGTTGTCGATATGTTTCCCCTTCTGGATACAGAGATTTTGGGACATCGAGAGGGATTTCTCGAAGATCATCGGTGACATCACTGCCGAACCGACCGACATATAGACTCCGCCGTCAAGATTGCTGACCTGTTTCGCGAATACCAGGAAGTCGCGGAGCGCCGTCCGCCCAATCGCAGCCCCATGGTTCATCGGATGATTGTAGATGATGTCATGCCCGAACATCGGATGTCCGGTGAACGAGACACCGAGACGGTACGCCGCCGCCTGTACGCTGTATTTCTTGAACGGGTGATAAATTTTCATTTTCCCGGGGGCCAAAGAAAATTTATTAATGATGAAAAGAAGATCCGCTGCTGCCGCGGATTTATCCAGACATTTAATATTCATGACAGCATCTTTAAGTTTCTTGCTGTCAGGAATATTAAGGCATTCATTCTGGATCATTTTCCCGACTGATTCACCGTATCCGAGACCTTCATAGGCTCCGACGACAATGGCAAGGTTTATAAAGAATCCTGTCTCCTGCCAGATCCCGAATTCGCCTTTCTTCACATTTGTGCCGACATCTTCGCTAGTGTTGCTTTGGTATGCAGATTCCCAGTCGTGGATTATTCCCGCGCCGTTTGTGGCGAGATGGGTGACCCAACCGTCTTCAATAAACTTAATAAGCACCGGGCCAAGCCCGTTCTTGATGGAGTGTGCCCCGAATGTCAGCATCACGGACTTCTTGTTCTTCCTGGCCTTCTTAATCCTATCGGCAGTCTCCTTCAGGATCTTTGCATCATCTCCTTTGAAGCTCCTGACCTTTGAATCGACGGTGAGGTGATCCCTCTCGATATTGACTTTAGTGTACCTGTCCTTCAATGGTTTGATCTTAAGTTTGTCCCGGTCCAGCATTGCGTATGGCATAATGATAACTCGCTTTCGTTAAAGTATGTCGGGATTAATCCCGACGGTTGGCGGGTTACCCCAGTCATCCGACGGGGTACGAAACCCGCCCTACTTATAAGGTATGATGATAACTTCCTTAGATTATTGCATTATATGGAGCGCCGGTCTCCAGACCGGCTCTTTATGCCGACCTGGAGGTCGGCGTTCCCTTGGAATTTAAATCTTGAGCAGTTCGCTCAAGATTTCAACCTGTGAATAATCCGGGATGATGATGTCGGCCCCGGCGCGGATCAGTCGGCTGCGCTTCTGCTGGTTCAGGCCGAATCTGCGCACTTCGTCGCTCGCGATTCCGACTGCTAGTCCGCCGCGCTTGTTGATCTCACGGATCTCGACAGGTCCATCGCCGAACGCTACGATCTGTTTGGCGTTCTTCGGACCGATGTCCTTGACTATCCTGTCCATAACTATCTTCTTTGCTTCCTTTGTCACGTCGCCGACCGCGCCGTAAATCCTGTTATCAAATAGGTTGGCATATCCAAGGGCTTTGGCTTCCTCGATGACATCATCCTCGTCCGAGCCGCTCGCCATGTAGAGGGTAATTCCAGAGCCATGGAGCTTGTTCAGGAACGGGACGACACCTTTGATTGCGAAGTCATCAATGTTAAGTTCGCCTCGCTTGAGCTTCTCGATTCTTTTCTTTACAAGTTCAAGAAGGGCCGCGTTGTAGATTTTCTTATATCCGAACTCGTCCAGTACTTCCTTTTCCGGAACAAAACCGAATTCCCTCACAAGTTTCACGAGTCCCTGCATCTGCACGAGTGTCTGGACACCGGTGGTGCTGTCGATGAATTTCCTGACACGGCTCAGGACCTTGTGATATGTGGATTCATCGGCCTTGGCATAGACAGGACCAAGTATGGCCTTCATCATCATCGGTTCCATGATCTTCTCCCATCCTTCGCGGAGGACGGAGATCGTGCCATCGTGATCAAAGATTGCATGGGATATTTTTTTGACAGCTATCGGCTCTCTCACAATCTCGATCTCAGAATTCCTGTAATACTTCGCTGATCGGATGTCGTCGGCTTTTTCGGGAGTAAAGATGTAATCAGTGTCAGTTCCGATATTCTTTATCTCTTCAGGAGACGCCGTGCCTGTCTGATAAAGCTTCTGGACGGTGATGCCGGCGACGAAATTACCAAAGGTCGCAGCACTGACGGGATCTTCTCCTGAAGCCATCGCGGCTGAGAGCCCAGCCAGCATGCTGTCGCCTGCGCCTACGGGATCAGTCTTTTCAATGATATGAAGTCCGGGGACCACGGTTATTTTCTTTTCTTCGACAACCAGGCAACCTCTGTCACCTCTGGTGATGAATACAGTCTTTTTCCACTTTTTGGAAAGCTTTAAACCTGCGGATTTCGCATCTTCCTCGGAGATGACCTGGTCAAATTCGCAGTCCATTCCACATAGTTTTGAAGCTTCATAGGCGTTGAGTTTCCTGATAGTTCCCTGATAGAGGTTGCTGCAGCTGCGGCTGTCTAAGAAGAAAAGTTTCTTTTTATTGTCGGAAATGATCTTCTGAAGGCCTTTCTGCAAATTCTTTGAAAGATGGATGCCGTCGGAAACCTGCTGGTTGATAATGACCGCATCAAGACTTCTTATTTCCCTGCTCAGGCAGGAAAGGAGCTTTTTGGCGGAATCATCGGAAAGCCTGTTGTAGTTGCCGAAATCAATCCTGTTACCTTCGACACCGTTCTCGATAGGCTTGATATAGACATGAGTGTTCCATTTTTCGTTTTGTTCGAGAAGGGAATCATGGGTGATTCCAAGGTTTTCCATGAGCGACCGCATCTGATGTCCGAAAGGATCGTGTCCGGTTACGCCGAACACCGAGACCTTTTTCACGCCGATAGCCTTCAAGTTGTTTGCGACATTGCCTGCGCCGCCGAGGCTGTAGAGCTGGGATTTGACGGGTTTCGTCGGGAGTTTGGTCTCTACGGAGATCTCGGATTTGTCCTTGTCGATGTTCCAGTATACGTCGAGGCAGAAATCGCCGATGATCCCGATCCGAGCGCCTACTATTTTCTTCAGGATTTTATCCAGGTCTATCTTATGCATTTAAACATCCCATTTATATTTTTTGACAACAGAAAATATATTATATACGGTCTGACGGAAAAATCATCTTTTTCTCATCTCTGTTTAAGCCAATTGATAATTCTGAGGATTCCGACTTTGATCGTATTATCGAGTCCTAAAAGTTCGCCGGGAGGGAAATACGGACCAAGTTCCCCCTCGATCTGATCCATAGACAGATTTGCAACATATTCTTCCATCTCTGTAGCAAGTTCATGAAACGTCATGGTTCTTTTTTTGCCTTTTACGTTTCTTGCGAAGTTTAGTTTGTCCAGCCTGCCGGCAAGTGTTTTTAAATCAGGTTCTTTGCCCAATACTACGGACAAGTAATAGATGTCAAAAATATCCCTGACCAGCCGTCGTTCGCACCAGGCGGCCAATTTGTTTGACAAAGAAACTTCAAAGCTCATGACTTTGACTGCCCTAGGGGCCAAACCGTATTTCTGCGCAAGGTTCTGATTGCTTAGGACTGAGGAAATACATTCAAGCATGACATTTGCTTCTAGCTGTACTGAGATGTTGTTATCAGTGGAGATGTTTATTCTGAGGCATTTTGAGTTCAGCTGATGCCTGCAGCTGATTCCGGGTATATCCTTTAGACATTCAAGCACGAGATCAACAATATCCTTTTTAGATTTAAACGGGACAAACACATAATCCAGGTCGTTGGTTGATCTTGGCGAATTTGTAAGCCTTAGCGCCATTCCTCCTTTCAGAATGGCATGGGTAGTAAGACGATCAGCTATCCTGTCCATGATAAAAACCAGAAGATGCTCCTGGTTTTCAAACTTTTCTGTTTTCATTTATAACGCTCCTGACAAAACCCGTGAAATTCAGATTTTTATAATTCTCCAGATATTCCATTAACTTTTCAAGGTCCAAAAGATCAACATTCATGTCGCAATATGGGTTGAAGTTCAGCTTCATTCCTTTCTTATAATAATACAAGGTGTCTATGAAAGCCCGTTCGTTGTCTGCAATCCTGACACCTCCATCTGTTTTTATTCCAAATCCGAACATATTACTGTCCATTGTCACAAACCGGACTGTTCCGAAATTTCCAGAGAATATTCTGGGTCTTGGCTTTGGGGAAACAGCAACAAGGTATCTGTCAGGCACTTGAGCGATGATGCAAGTCCTGGCAAGTACGGTGAACAGGCTGATGTACGAATCCGGATCGATTTTTCGGGAAAGGATTTCCAGGCTGCATTCCTTGCGGACATAGATTCCACGGCAGAAACGATAGATTACTTTCATTTCAACAAGCTTGGAGACAAGACGCATGAACTTCTCCGGTTCATCGCGGGGGATATCAAGGCAGACCATAAGGTCGGCGCGATCAAACACCCCTCCCATCTTCGGAGAGATATCTTCCAGCTTCCTATCGATTTGTATGATATTATACATTGATAATAAATATTGAATATAATAATATAACTATCAATATATACAAGTTATATAATGATAATAATATGCATTTGCAGTAACTATAACAATTTTATAGTTTCTGTCGGCGGACGATGCTTGCTTCCATGTTCTGGAGGTGAGAACTGAACCAGACAATCCAAATATCCAGATCCCTTCCTTGTATTTCAAGGATATTTCAGTTTCAAATGCATTAAGCTATGTTGCCAGAAAATGTGCTTGTGAAAATCAAGTTTACTGAATGAAAGGTTCTTCCTTTGGACAGGCATGATTGAAATTCAGGAAATAAGGTCTATATTTCCTACCCATTGCATCATTGAACTTGTCGCTGGTTGCGCTTCCCGACCTGATCTTCCGATGCTATAGGGGGAGTTTAACCCAAACAGGCGCTTTTTCATAGGAAAAGATCATGAATGATGCATTTCCCGTCCACAAGCTGAAGACCAAGGCGAAGATTCTTCTGTGCAGTGTATTCGGCCCATATTCCAAGAAGGATGAATATGGAAGCATGGAGTCGAATTCAATCGAGCTCTACCACAACCAGGTGACCCGCGTCCAGGGTGCAATGTCGCTCAGGATGTTCCACCGGTCCTTCGGACTTATGATGATCCAGGAGAACATAGATGCTCCTACGACACTCCTTGATTTTCCGACCCGCGACAGGTTCATAGAAGAACTGAAGACAAAGAAATATGACATCATAGGTATCAGCTCGATCATACCTAATTTTCCGAAGCTGAAGGAGATGTGCAGGCTTATAAGGGAGATCCAGCCGGACGCTACGATCGTGGTGGGCGGGCATATCGCAAATATCGGCAATCTCAAGGAACGTGTTGGTGCCGACTATGTCGTCAGGGGCGAAGGCATACGCTGGTTCAGGAAATTCCTCGGACAGGATGAGAATGCACCGATAAAACATACTGCGGTATTATCATGTTTCGGCGCCAGGATGATGGGTATCAAACTTTCAAACAAGCCACGCGATACTGCTGCCATCCTCATACCTTCGGTCGGTTGTCCGGTGGGATGCAATTTCTGCTCCACTTCGGCGCTTTTCGGAGGAAAGGGCAAGTCCATCCATTTCTACGAGACAGGGGATCAGCTTTTCGAAGTGATGGACGGTCTCGAGAAGAAACTCGGGGTAAATTCATTTTTCGCCCTCGATGAGAATTTCCTGCTTCATAAGAACAGGGCGCACCGTCTCATGGAGCTCATGAAGAAGCATGATAAAAGCTGGGCCATATTCATATTCTCTTCGGCGAGAATACTCAGGCATTATACCATGGAAGAGCTGCTCAGCCTTGGAATATCCTGGGTATGGATGGGGATCGAAGGCAAAAACAGCCAATATGACAAGCTTCATGGCATAGATACAAAGGAATTCATCAGGGAGCTTCAGGAGAACGGCATAAGGGTACTGGGATCATCAATCATAGGCCTTGAGGATCACAGCGCCGAAAATATCAGCGAAGTGATCGACCATGCGGTGGCCCACAACTCGGTATTCCACCAGTTCATGCTCTACACTCCGACCGAAGGAACTCCTTTCTATGAGGAAATGAAGGCAAAAGGACTTCTGCTCCCGGAATCGGAATGCTCTCTCTCCGACGCCAACGGCCAATACCGCCTGAACTACAGGCATAAGTTCATCGAGAAAGGCAAGGAGGAGGAATATCTCATAGAGGCCTTCAACCGCGATTTCAAGGTGAATGGACCAAGTGTTGCACGTCTTGTAAGGACGACTTTTGACGGATATATGAAGCATAAGAACCATCCCGACGAACGTATCAGGAGGAGGATCAGGCGTGATGCAAAGGATCTTGCGTTCAGCTTTGCAGGAACCATATGGGCCCTCAGGAAGAAGTTCCACGACGATCCCAAGACACGCAAGGACATGGATATACTTCTCAAGGAGATCTACAGGGAGTTTGGCCTTAAGACCAGGATGGTTGCCCCTCTGATAGGACTTTATATCTACAGTTCCATCGGCAAGGAGGAGGAGCGGCTTGCGAAAGGCTGGACTTACGAGCCTCCGACATTCTATGAACTGAATGCCGCAGCCCTGTCCTTGAGAGACAAGTAATATATTTTTGTGCTCAATATGCCAGTTCAGAGGAGATTTCCTTCAATGATGGCTGGTAAATTGCATTTTACGTATTATATTGATAATCAGAGATTTAAATAAAAACTTCTCAACGCGTCAACCCTACCGTAAAAAGAGGAACTTATCATGGCTGCAAGTAAAAAGGCTAGTAATTCTGAAATCTTGAAACAGGTAATATATGAAATGCTCAACTTGGCCTATCTGGTTGAGATTCTCGGGAAAAACAGGTGCTTCAAAGGACAGAGCCGTGTTGAGTCAAATGATGTCATCCTTTCGGCCGTAGCAGTCAAGTTCAGGCTCCTCTATGATTTCCTCTACAGTAAAAAGGCGAAAGCCTCCAATGAGCATTCGGTAGATGCGTTTTCGGCCCAGGACAACTTCAATACGACAATCAGGAAGCCGGAGTTTGCAGGACTTGATTCTACCGGCATGTTCACCAGCGAATCCGTAAGCAAGTATCTTGTCCATTTCACTGAAGAGAGGATCTCAAAGCCCAAGGAACTTCTCCAGCCGAGATTCAAAGGTGGAAATGAAACCTATATCAAGAATTCCTCGCTGATCCTCGCCAGCGCTGAAAAGTTTGTAGACGCCCTGGCAAAGGGCGACTGCATGAATATCAACCTGGAAAGTGAAAACTGCATGAAGGACTTCAAGAAGGCCATTGAACGACTGAAGGAAGTTGCCCAGTTCAAGGAAAGCTATGTAGTATAAGAAGCTTCTGGCTGCGACCCGCATCCTATCAATCATGCTGGAATATCCCTGCTGCACGTTCTGCGTCATCAACACGCCAAAGTGGATGCCTGCCCATGACAATCCGAATATCGCAGAGGCGATTAGGAGGGTGATAGGATAATTTTGTTGGAGTTCACAGCTTCAGCGTGTCTTGAATTTTCAGCCAATTTCGCCAGACATTTATTTCCTGCAGAACCTTCGGAGCAGGAGACGCATTATCTCCGAGTTGAAATAAAAAGAGTAAATATAGATCAGAACCTTGCTTGACTTATTGTAGTACATAGATATACTAACAATGTATTACATATAATAAAGGAGTGACAACCATGTATCAGGCGACGGGCTACATTGACATATACAACATATGCAGGGATCGGATATTGAAAGGGGAGCTGCCGTCGGGCGACAGGCTCCCGAGCATACGCGAATACGCGAAGTCATGCAATGTTTCCACCCTTACCGCCCAGAGGGCCTTCGCCAAGCTCCAGCAGGACGGATATATCAGGTCAAATGGAAGGCATGGCTGCGTTGTCGTCAATGACTGGCAGGATAGCAGCCGTATGTCCCAAGTGGCAAAAGGCATTGAAAGGAACAAGCAGGTTCTGAATGTCGGATTAATCGTGGGCTGGAATGAAGGCGACAATTATACTTTTCCTCCATTGGTGTCGATCGAGAGGATATTGACCTCCAGAATATATGACAACGGAGGATCTATAAGCCGTCTTATCCTTCAGTCCGGCAAAGTGGAGGAATTGATACAGGCGGCACTGAAAACCTCCTGTAAAGTATTTTTCCTTCTTGCCGGCAATCCATTGGAAATTAAAAATATTAATTTCCGCCTGGAGCAGGAAGGATTGCATTGCATTGCATTCAATGGCAGCATGGTCTGCGGCAACGAATGCGATACGATCTGCGTGGACGATGGATGGGCGTTCAAGGAGATGTCAAAAAGACTGTTCAAGATGGGGCACAGGAAGATTGCCCTTGTCGGCCTGGATCCCGGTGGGCGCGGCTACGGATGGATGGCCCAGCGGATCAAGGGATGGAAGGATGGAATAAATGAAATGGGCGCGAAGACTTCATCCAAGAACATATACCTCTTCGATGACTGCTCTGATGTCAAGGACGCCATCAAGAAACTGCGCGGATACACCGCCGTGGTCTGTGCAAACGACCTGCTCGCAGAAAATGTAATTTCAGACTTAAGGTCTGCCGGCATGGATGTTCCGCGAGATATCTCTGTCACCGGCTACGACAATCTGCCCCGGGAATCGGTGCAGAACGAATTGACGACGGTGCTTGTTCCGGAAGAGAAGATCGTATCGTCCTTCATCTCCCTTGCGCAGACGAGGATCTCGGGAAGCACTGAAATAGGAGAAAGGGCCATCCTCATGGTCCGCCCCATCGTCATACCGCGAAGCTCATGGAGAAGCATCAGCAGCGAAAAGTAAAAATAAAGAGGTATCCCAGCTATGAAAAACAGAAAGCTCAGCCGTTGCTTAATTTCGATCTTCTGCCTCATGATCCTGCTGGTGATGCAGGCCTGGTCATTGGCTGCGCCGGACGCGCCAAAGGACGCAGTTGTTGCTGCAGGACAGAAGGACATGGTACAAATCTCATATGAACTTCCCCTCGATGGCCCTCTGCCAAAGACATATCTTGTGACTCTTGCTATCGTGGATCCGAAAAATACCGACTGGATCGTCAGTACCTTCGTGGCAGGCGAACCCCGCACCGTGACGGAGGAGAACAAGGGCAAGTTCACCGAGACATGGGACGGTCTTGACGAAAACTACATGCCAGTTCCTCCCGGAGAATATGGTGTAAAGGGTATTTACTCGCCTGCAAGGAAATGGGAAATTGACGAAGACTGGCATGCAATCACTCCGAAATTCGCGGAGGAGCTGTCCGCCTGGTGTCCATCCCCAGACCAGAAAGTTCCGAAGAGTCTTTTTGGAGGAGATACATGCGGCCAGCCTGTCAGGGATGTCGCCGTCGGCCCCAACGGCATCGCAGTATTTCATTATCAATATCTGGAAAACGGTCTTGGCACTCCAATGTTCGATCTCAAGAAACCGATTGGTCCCGGACAATTCATAAAGGCATTTCCGAGCGGAGGGGCGGCAGGTGGCAATTGCGCAGCGACTGACGGTGAGACAATATGGGCGTTCAGTACCGACGGAGGCCCCAAGTTCGTATATCGGCCGGACGGCAAATCCTTCGGCAACAGCCCGGGATGCAACCGCGCCAATTCATATCCTCCCGAAGGCTGGGTCACAGCCATGGCTGCGTACAGGGATGAAGCCGCGAAAAAATCCTTTGTCTATATCGCACAGCGCGGGAAGATAGGCGAAAGAAAATTTCAAAACTGGACGGATCACGCTGAAAGTGAGAATGAATTCATAAACAAGATTACCGTGCATGACGGCGACGACGGGAAAATACTTGCCACCGTTCCAGTTGCAAAACCCCAGGGCATGTCAGTGCGAAACGGACGCCTATATGTCCTTCACGTCGATGAAAAGGGTCTTGTCGTCAGCTCCGTAATGCTAAAGGATGGACTTCCAGAAGGCAAGCTGCAGGCAACCTTCAAAGTTCCGGCCAGCATAAAGCCGTTCGATATGGAAACGGACGGCAAGGGACGTTTCTATCTCAGCGATTCCAAGGCGAATAAAGTATATCAGCTGGATGCCAGTGGCAAAATCCTCCTCACCTATGGCAGGCTTCCAGCACAAAAATCTGGCAGCTACGATCCTGAAACCTTCATGTCACCGGAAAAACTTGCAATATGGAAAGACGAGAAAGGCGAAGACCGTCTCATAATCGTTGAAGTCGCAGGCCCCAACCGCGTCAGCGAATGGAGCACGGAAAAAGCCGTGATGCTCAGGGATTTCACATCCTTCCAGAGCCTCGCCAACGGAGGTTTCCACGGACTTGATCCCGAGAATACTGAACATCTCTACATCGCCGGACAGCAGGACTGGCTGACCCGGTTCAAAGGGGACTTCAAGAAACACACATGGACAATAGACGCCGTGTGGCCGGATGTTTCCGGCATAAACAAAGGAGTTGTGATCCGGACCAATGGCAATCTCTATATTGCGGGATCCCAGAGCGGCAACATCTACCGTCTTGCAGGCGACCGCTGGCTGCTGTCCGCCGGGATCATCCGGAAGGAAGTGGACAAGAAACCTGCTTATTTCCTCTGGCATGACTCCAACGGAAATGGAATCGCTGAAGATGCCGAAATGAACGCCACCCAGATGCCAGGAAACCTGATGACATATCATGGACAGAACTGGCTCGAGGACCTTTCCTTTCTAGCAATTGGACAGAACAACCGAGACGTCTGGCGCCTGACTCCAGATGGATTTGATAAACACGGCAACCCCATCTTCAAGGAATGGAAGAAAGTGTTGACGGATCCAACATTCGAAGCAAGGGCCAAGGGTGTAGTCGACGCCATCTACGGCGGAAATGAGTCCGGTGACAACTTTAACAGCGACTGGATGCAGGCTGATGGTTCCCTTAAAGAAGGTTTCTGGGTGCAGGCGAGAAGCGGCTTCAATTTTGATGCCAATACAGGCTCACAGCACAGGCTCTCCTACTACGCTCCCGAAAAAGATGGAAGTTTCAAGCAGAAATGGCGCGTCGGAAGAACCGCTCTCCAGTGGACCGCACGGCGTGGGGAAATCTACGGGGCCATGCGCATCCACCGTCCGATCAACGGACTCATAAGCGTGATCGACCAGTCGCGCTGCGGCGTCCTCCTCTACACCCAAGACGGACTTTATGTTGACACTCTCTTCCCTGACGGCAAGCGCGTCTCGGTTGAAAAAGGCGGCTTATATCTGCTTCCAGGCGAATTTTTTGTAGGATCTGTATTTCCAAATAAGGACAATGGAAAGATCTATTTCTGCCTGGGTAAATACACGCCGTTGATTTTTGAAGCTGAAGGATGGTCCCTGAAGGAAAATCCTGTAAAGCCCCTGGTTTCAGTCCAGAAGACAGTGAAGCTGGCTTCATCGCAGATCGCATCACCTCCGGAAATAGCCCTGAGCATCCGCGGTGGTGCAGGCACGGCAAATCTGGCCCGGTTCTCTCCGGCACTGGGAGGAGCAGCGCTGGATGGCTCCTTGACCGGATGGGAGACCTGTGAACCCGTGCAATATAAATCCGACAAGGACCAGACCGTGGAAGTGCGCTGCCTCTACGATGCAGAGCACCTCTACCTGCGCTGGCATGCCAGATTCAGCAATGTCTTTGAACTGAAGCCGCTCCCACCGCTGCCGCGAATCTTCACCCATGACCAGCTTTCCAACACCCTCGACTTCTATTTCCAGGGCGATCCTGAAGCCAAACCCGGTTCCACAAATGGCCGTCAGGGAGATGTACGTTTTGTTTTTGGAATCTTCAAAAATGGAGACAAGGAGGAACCCGTCGGCATCGGCATGTACCCGACATGGAATGGGAAAGGCAAGGCAAGTCCGCAGACATATCGTACACCTGTAGGAGAAGCTTCATTTGCGCACATCGGCCTAATCGAAGGCGCAAAATATGGATATGTGATCGATGATGACAAAAAAGGCTATGTGCTGGTCGTCTCCATTCCCAGTTCGGCAATTCCCGCATTGAAGACGCCGTTCAGCAGCAAGCTCCGCACACTCGTGAATTTCAGCGCTAACTTCGGCGGACATAATAAATTCTGGTGGGCGAACAGCGATGCAAGCGCCAGCAAGGAAACCTACGACGAACCCAGTGAAGCGCGCCTCTATCCCGGATCATGGGCGCCGGTGCAGTTCAAGGGGCTTGAAGGAGGAGTTGCCATAAGAAAATGGCTCATATGCGGACCTTTCGGCGGTCCCGGCGCGGAGAAACTTACCTGGGATCCAAATGGAAAAATGCCTGGCACTGAGAAAAACTGGAAGGATGCGACAATAGAATTCTGCGAAGCCCAGAAGTATCCGCCCGATGATGGGAAAGTTGATACGAAAGCCGTCTTTAAAGGTGAAATCATAAAGGGATACTGGAATGATCCTGGCGAAGTACGGTGGAAAACAGCGAACTCTGTGGATCTCGACACCCGTGTCATTCTCGGAGGCGGAGGACAGGTCTGGTTCGGAGCCGCATGGATCAACGCACCGGCTGCGACTGAACTGGAATTCGAATTCCAGGGGCACCCCATGACTCCGCTGAAATGGTTTTTAAATGGTGAAAAGATCGATGCGGGCAAATACGTGGATGCTATACCTTTCCATGATCATTGCCAGGTGGCCGCCAAGACACTCAAGCTGCGACAGGGCTGGAACCAGATCATGTTCCGCGCATATGGTTTCGGATATTCTCCGTCCCGCGCCGGTCTTGTCCTCAAGGGATCTCCAGACAGGCTATGGCCGTTGAAACTGTCGGCGGAACCGCCGCAGTCTAAATAAGCAAGGAGTTGATATGAAGAAGAAGTTCACCCTTATCGAACTATTGGTGGCCGTGCCCGGCGTAGCCAGGAATCCCTTCCGGATTCCGGCGAAGACGAGAGTACGTTCAATCAGCTTCACGCTGATTGAACTACTCGTGGTCATCGCGATAATTGCGATACTCGCAGCTATGCTGCTGCCGGCCCTGCAGAGGGCGAAGCGTGTCGCAAAGGATGCAGCATGCAAGAACAATCTCAAGCAGATAGGTCTTGCATCGATTGGCTATGACACGGACTTTGGATCTCTTATGCCGGTAGGGAACCATAACAGTGCACGCAGGGGATACGTGGTAAATGATCTGGGAATCCAGATGGCGTTTGGTGCGCTGACCCAGGAATATCTTGGAGCCCGCACTGCAAAAGGAGATCCGTCCTACAACTCTGACCCTGCGAACAACAATTATCTTGCCCTCCGTTTTTATTCTTCTGACGTGGTGAACTGCCCTTTCAGGCCCGCTCTTCCTGCATCTGCCTGGGATGCAAGCCAGGGAAGGAAGACCAGTGTCGACGGCATGGGATATGGCTATTTCAACGGCAGCGCCTATGACAGGAAAATGACCTGTTCAATATCACAGAATCTACTGAAGTCCTTCCAGGATTCCTCCGGACGTGATCTGGGAGGGATTGCGGCAATATTCGGGGACACATCGGACAAGGGGGTTCCTGGTCAGAACAACAACCGCTATTTATATTCAAATCACAAGAAGCCCGGTGCACCAGTTGAAGTCAGTTCGGAACTCGAAGCCGCTGCCTGGCTTGAGAATTCAAATGTGGTCCATGTGGACGGGCACGTTTCCTCATATGATATCAAGCCTGTAGTCCGTGGAATATGGGCGGCGGAATCGTGGTGCTCTCCGCAGTCGGGATATCTGGGAAGTCCAGTAGTCAATCCTTCATCTGGTGTCTGGCCATTTGCCGATCCTGATGGGAATAATACTAATAATGTCACAATTATCGGGCCATTCAATAATTGAGACGGCTCTGGCCGTTTTTGATTTGTATATACGTATAAAATTAATAATAATAGGAGAAGCTAGGGATGAAGACAAAATTACTGGTGTTCATGTTTCTTGCAGCAGCTTTGCTGTGCGGGTCTGTTTCCGCCATTGAGACGGAGAACAACGGAATACGGATCCTGCCGGCGGGAAAAGTGGTGGTTGATGGAAAATACGACGACTGGGATCTGTCGGGAGGCATATTCACATGCAGCGGAGTCGAGACCAACCGCGACATATACAGCGTCTGGGTCCACATGATGTACGACAAGGATTTCCTGTACGTTCTTGCGCGCTGGAATGATCCGACTCCCGTCAATAATCCGGGATCTTCTAAAGGAGATTTCGGCTTCAACGGGGACTGCCTGCAGATCCGGTTCATCACAGGATACGAAAAACCTGGTGAAAAGGTGAGCCACTGGACATGCTGGCGCGACCGTGAAGGTCTTGATGTGATGGACATAGGATATGGGCGTGAATTTAACGAGGGAACTGTCCGTAATGCGAAGGAAAAGGGCGCGATGCAGGCGTTCCAGGTGAATGCGGACCAGAAGGGGTATACACAGGAAATCGCCATACCGTGGAGTCTGATAACGAAGGACGGGAATCCTCTCAAGGCCGGTGACAGCATGGTGATGGCTGTCGAGCCGAATTTCACTGCAGGACTTTCAGGGCGCATCACGATCAAGGATATTTTCCGTTCCGGAATAGTTCCAGACAGAGTCTTCACGTTCCGTGCCTACAAGCACTGGGGGACCGGCACTTTGGAATCCAAGGGAAAGGCAGATCTCGCGCCTGTGCGGCTTTCGGACGACAGATATTTTCCGGTGGTGATGAAGGATGGGAACCTGACAGTAGACTGGACGGGCCTCATCGTATCGCAGCTCTGGCCCGGATTCAAGAAGATAGATTTTGACATGCCTTTCGATGGATATGTCTCGATGAATCTCATCGGACCCGATGGTGTCGTCGCCAGACAGCTTCTTACGGAAAATTATTTCCAAAAAGGAAAACAATCGGTAGACTGGGATGGACTGTCTTCTCCATCGCACCGCCAGCCAGGAACAGTTCTTCCCGCAGGAAAATATACATGGAAGGCGATCGCCACCAAGGGGTTTGGCGTGACTTTGCGCGGATGGGCTTCCCACAGCGGAAAGGCTCCGTGGACAAATGGACCTACTGACGACTGGGGCGGTGATCACGGCGTACCATCCGCATGTGTATTTGATGGGACGCGGATTATCATGGCCTGGAACGGCGCTGAAGGTGGTAAGCATGTCCAGGGAACCGATCTCCAGGGCGTGGTACAGTGGGGCTTGAAGAACACAACCGGTGCCGGAGATCCGAATGTCATAGCCGTGGACGGAGGAACTGTCTATATACTTAACGCATTCTATTCCAGCATTCCACCAGTAATGACCCGTGCGGATTCCTCGAACGGAACTTATTCCTGGTGGAAGGGGCGCGACTCCACGGTCATGCCAATCAAGGAGACTTGGGAAAAACCGGAAGGCATGCCTGACCACTTCGACGGTCTTGATGCGAAGAACGGCAAGCTCTATGCGACGTGCAGCGATCCGCGCATTCGTCCTGCTGATGTCGTCGACATGAAAGCTTTCTTGATA
>Ga0154564_186_pt1 | contig 58850 bp, 49 predicted proteins | sample RifGroF2_FD_105707 | JGI IMG/M metagenome (GOLD analysis project Ga0154564, IMG submission 105707) | Lentisphaerae bacterium GWF2_49_21
AACAAAATGTGTCTTGAAGGGAAATTTGAAGATTTCTTTTAAATAGGTCTTTTTTTGATTTGACAGGAACCTTAATGGGTGACTTTGGAGTGCGGCACTCCTGTGCCGCTTTGTTTTTATATTGGAGTTGCTTTGCTTGATTCTCCTCTTCAAGCGGAATTCAAAGCGGCACAGGGGTGCCGCACTCCAAAGATTCGCTCCGCTCATCGTAAATCATTTGAATCCGTAACAATACAATAATCCTCCGATATTTTAACTTTGACTCATTTGTCGCCCCCCCCTCATTTCCCTTTCGAATAGTCGATCACCAGCTTCCCCTTGACGACCTTTACCTCCAAGCTCTCCAGATCTCCTGCTTTGTCAGAGCCCATGTGGCAACAACAAATCCCATCCGGTCCGCCGGCGCGGAATACTCAATCCCGTCCTTTTCCACAGGCTTGACTTGTTCAGGCGCACTCCTCTTGGCGAAAGCCGGAACGGCAAGACACACGGCGGCTACAACCAAAACCATCATCATCAGTTTCATGTTCATAAGATGTTTCCCTCTTTTATGTAATAAGACGGGAAAAGACTGTATTTATTAGATGGAATTGGGAAAACAAGTATTCTTTACGTCAGGCGCCTTGGCCTGACCTTGGACTGCTGAAGCTCGCTTCAGCCTTGTTCAGAGGAGCTCTTGTCGCGCCGTAGCTTCTCAGCGAAGGCGGATGCTCCTCGTATTCCGGACAAGCAAGCTTGTCAGGGAAAAGGCGGTACTCAGCCTTCGCCAGAAGTCTATGCCCGACACGGCAAGGTACCGTACTCCACGTGATTTGCTTATCCTACAACGAGCTCCTGTCCATGACATACCATGCCGCGACCAGCGGATCATCGACTGAACTCCGGGTGTGGTGGTCCTCGCCCGCCGCCACTATCACGACATCGCCAGCCTTGACAGGATAATCCTTGCCATCAATGGGAATGACTCCGCTTCCTTGGATGAAGATAAACACTTCGTCCACGTCGTGGACATGGCGCGGTTCGGGATGAGCCGTTTCTCCCGGCTTGAACACGTATACTCCGCCGCCTGTGATTTTGGCTTCACCAAGTATGTCCGGCAGGAGCCGTCCGCCTTTAGGTTTGAGATCGCGAATGGTCAATCGTTTCATGGTATTGCCTTTCTTGAAAAACGAACAGGCTTAGCTGCGCTTCCCGTCAGGTATAGCCAAATTGTTGGCTATTCTATCTTTCAATAACATGCTGAGTTAAATAAATGCAAACAAGCCAAATAATAATTTCAACAAAAAGAAGACTTGCCCCCACGCATAATGCATATTTCATTCTTTTTGTTTTCTCAACAAAGGTAATGATAATAATTATAGCAATTGAACAAAGGAATCCGAAAATTAATCCAGCGGCCATTGAACCGACAGGAAAATCATCAAATCCCCAAATAAGTTGTTGCCCTACCATTGCGCACATCCCAATCAATAGCGGCAATAAGGCTGTAGCTATAGTGAAAAACGACCAGCATATGATCTTTTAATCATTTTTAGCCAACTGTTATTATTGTGTACATCCTGTTTTGCATAAAATAGCACTTTTCCCGATTCAATACAATACGCAGGAGGGCGGGGGGATCTGCCGAAACAGATAAAAGCAGGTGAGGCGTGTCTGCTGAAGAGGTGTATTCATAGCTTGTAGTTAAGCCATTATTGGCTGTGTTATTTTAGGCAAGGAAACACGCAAAAATGCGTTAACTACAAGCAAATGCATCAAGGGAGTTCCTGCGGATGTTCTTATCAAGAGTAGGGGGCGGGCGATTCAAAGAACAGCTCTTGCGAGCTTAACTACAAACGAATTCAAAATCGTTTTTTCTTCGATTGTTCGTAATTCGTCATTCGACTGTTCAATTCCCGCCTATGGCGGCAAGCCTCTTCAGCGTTCTTTCCCTGCCCAGCATTTCCATCGTCTCGTAGATTCCGGCGCCGGTGGTCTGTCCGGTGACGGCAATCCTCAAGGGCTGGTTCAGCTTGCCTTCCTGGATTCCGGAGAGGTTTTCGGACTCTCTTATAAATTTTTGCAGCACATCAATATTGAAATCGCTGGACGCCTCAATCAGCTCACTGATCTTCCTTATGGCTGATTTGACATTTGCATCCTGCAAAAATTTATTGACGGCCTTGCCGTCCTTCTCGTATTCGTCGAAGAAGAAGAATTTCCACGCGGAGACCTGCGGGAAAAGCTTTGTGCGTGACTGCATCAGGCCTGCGACTTTCGCAAAATATACCTGGTCGATGCCGGCCGTCCAGCCCTGTGATTCCGCGACCTTCCAGATCTCGTCTGCGAACTTCGCAGGAGAGATTTCCGCCATGTACTGTCCGTTCATGTTTCCGAGCTTGTTCATGTCGAACTGGGCCGATGAACTCTTGACGCGCTCAAGTGTGAACGCGTCGATGATCTCCTTACGGGTCATCTTTTCGCGGTCGTCGCCGGGAGACCAACCGAGCAGGGAGAGATAATTGAAGAGGGCGTCGGGCAGATATCCCTTGCTCCTGAAATCGCCGACATAGGCGTCGCCGTCGCGTTTGCTGTACGGTTTGCCGGACTGGTTCACGATCATCGGAAGATGTGCGTAGAGAGGCACCGGATATCCGATTGCACGGAACAGGAAGATGTGGCGGTACGTGTTCTCGACGTGGTCGTCGCCGCGGACGATGTGCGTTATCTTCTGTTCGACGTCGTCGCAGACGTTCGCAAGATGGAAGACAGGCGTGCCGTCGCCGCGGACGATCACGAGATCCTTCATGCTGTCGAGAGGTTTTGCGAGTTCGCCCTTGATGATGTCCTTGAACACGATTTCACGCCTCTGGAAGATGAGTTTTGCGGAATTCGCAATTTCAAACGTGGCGTCCTTCTTGAATATGTTCTCGATCTCCTTCTCGATTTCGAAGAGGCATTTGCCTGTGGAGTCAAGGATCTTGAGCTGGTGGTATCCGGCAAGCGACGCCGAACGCTCCGTCGATTTCCCTTTTTCGTTCAGCTGTGAGAAATGGATCCCCGAACTGCTGATCTTCACTGGTGCAGCAGGATCAACCTGTAGTTCGGCGGGACCGGCGATCCTCACGTCTGGATTATCATCGGTGTACCAGGGCAGTTTGAAAATTATCGGGGCGGGTTCGGGACCGGCAACCTTTGGACGGAATGCTTTTCCGTCCAAGAGCATTTTTTCAGCGGCCTTGAGGTGGGCGGCGGCATTCTTGCTCTGGTAGAAGATTTCTTCGTCGTAGTCAATACCGAGCCATTTCATGCATTCGAGCAGCGTATCGATGGCAGCCTGTGTCGAGCGTTCCCTGTCGGTGTCCTCGACGCGCAGGAGGAACTTGCCTCCGGAATGCCTTGCGAAAAGCCAGTCGAAGATGGCGGTCCTGATATTCCCGATGTGAACGTGGCCCGTAGGCGACGGCGCGAATCTAACTCTGATATCCATAAATTCCTTTTGTAAATAAATTTTCTTCTAAAATATGAATACATGAAGAACACGTCTTGCGACGTTAACTACAAACGAACGACAAGATGAATTGAATATGTTCGTAGTTAAGCTCGCAAGAGCTGTTCCCTGTCTTTTCATTCATCCAGTATCTTTTTTTCAAATCTCCAGATTCAGCCACTTCAGTTCCTTGGGCGTCAGCTCGACGGTGAGCGCCTCGAAGGAGCTCTTCGTCTCCGAGATCGCCCTGGGTCCGATGAGAGGGAACGTCGGGAACGGCTGGCAGAGGACATACGCAAGTGCGATGCTTATCGGACGGACGTTTTTCTTCTTTGCCAGTTCGAAGGCGCGTGCCTGTCTCTGGAAGTTGTCGTCGCTGTACCAGCTGAATACGAGTGATTCGTCGGATGTGAGATCAGGACGTGCGCGTTCCGGGACGAAGAATCCGCGTGCCTGGCTCGACCAACCCATGAGCGGCATCTGGTTTTTCTTGAACCATTTCCTGGATTCCGGATCCGAGGCGGCTATGCAGCCTGCCCATACGGGATTGACCATGCGGGCGAGACTGAAGTTGTTGCTTACCGCTGAGAAGCCGGCAAGGCCTTTTCTCTTGGCGTATGCGTTCGCCTTCTTTACGCGTGCAATGCTCCAGTTAGATCCGCCGAACGCCTTGATCCTCCCGGCCTTGACGTGTTCGTTGAGTACGTCGATGAATTCTCCGACGGGGATGTCCGGATTGTCGCGGTGCATCATGTAGATGTCGAGATGGTCCATCTGGAGGCGTTCGAGGGACTCCTTCAATTCGCGTGTAAGATTATCCGGATCGCAGAATGGGGTATGCGCACCTTTGTCGAGGATTACGACCTTGTCGCGGATATTACGGGATTTCACCCAGTTCCCGAGAGTCTTTTCACATAAACCACCACCGTAGATGTGTGCGCTGTCGAAGCAGTTTCCGCCGCGTTCGAAGAAGTCGTCGAACATCACCGCGGCATGCGGGAACGTGGTCTGGTTGTCGACGCCCATGATCAGGCGGGAGACCTGTTTTTCGAGGCCTGCGACGGTCCCATATTTCATCTTTGAATCCGCTTTCACTGCAAGCGGGCGTTTATGGACAGGAGTAGTAAAGAATTCTGGTTTCTCGGCTTCATACACGAGCTCGAGTTCGCGGCGCCACATGTCGAGCATCCTCATGTTGCCCATGGAATCGGCGTAAGACATTGCGGGGAATTTAGCTTCCTTGTTTGCGAGGTGTTCGGCTACGGTGTCAGCTTCAATTCCATAGAGCCATTCACCTGTCTGGATCTGGATTTTGCGCGGTTCCTTCTCGTCATTGCGCTTGACGATTATCTCAGTCGTTCCGCCTTCGCGTGCCGGGATCCACGGAGAAGGGATGAGGATATAGCCTTCTGAACCGAAGATCCTGACGACATTCTCCTGGTTCACGGCGACGCCTGTTGCGAGGTTCGCAACAATTCCCTTGTCGAATTTAGCGGAAGCCACGGCCCATTCGTCGGCGTTGGATGCACCGAGATGGCCGAATCCCTTGAGGGAGAGAGGTTCGGCGAAATCTTTTCCGAGTGCCACTCCTGCGACAAGCCTGCACATCGAGGTGCAGTAGCAGCCGACGTCGAGGATTCCTCCTCCTCCGAGCTGGTTCTTGAAGAGCCTGCCTTCGGGATTGAATCCGGCATGGAAGCTGAAGGTCGCCTGGATGACGCGCACTTCGCCGATGACTTTCTCACGCAGGAGCTCGACGAGCTTTTTCGTCTGCGGATGGCAGCGGTACATGAACGCTTCCATGAAGAATACGTTGTTGTCCTTTGCGGCCTCGATCATCGCCATCAGTTCGAAATGGTTCAGTGCGGCGGGTTTTTCGCAGAGTATATGTTTGCCGGCCTCGGCAGCCCGGATCGCCCATTCGGCGTGCATCGGATGCGGTGTCGCAATATATACCGCCTGGACATCCTTGTCGGCGAGAAGCGCCTCGTAGGATCCATACTTGCGCGGGACGTTGAGTTCCTTCGCGAATGCATCGGCCTTTTCCTGGCTTCTGCTGCCGACTGCGAGCATTTCACCGGTCTTCGAATGCTGGACTCCTTTTGCGAATGCCTTGGCGATTCCACCGGCACCAATGATGCCCCAGCGGATTTTATTTCCATTTACGCTCATTTATACTCCTTAAGATTAAAATTGAATAACCAATGTCCAACAAGGAATTTCCAATGTCCAACGAAACTCAAATGCACTATCTTACAGAACTTACTTCATCATTCGATATTCCTTGTTCGATATTGGATATTCGTATTGAAAAATTTACAATTTCGGTCCGCATACAATGCGGAAGCCGACGTTTTTCTTCGATATCTTGAGATCAAGCGAATAACGGTTGGCACTAGTGAGCTCGCTGGCGTTGCTCATGAATGATCCGCCGCGCAGGATCTTCAGGTTGTCGGCGGAAGCATCCGACCCCTTCGGATCCTTGATGTCAATTCCAAGATATGCTCCGTCATGCCAGTCGTTGCACCATTCCCAGACATTTCCGTGCATGTCGTAGATGCCCCAGGCGTTGGCCTTCTTTTTCCCGGCAGGATATGTTTTTCCGCCGGAATTCTTTATGAACCAGGAAAAGTCGGAAAGCAAGGCCGTATCATCGCCAAACGAAAACAAGGTTGATGGCGGAGCCTTGTCCTTTGATGCGGACGCACGGCATGAGTATTCCCATTCGGCCTCGGTGGGCAGGCGGTATTCGTAGCCTGCCGGAAGACGTTTCGCCAGCGATTCGCGTTTTGTCAGCCATTTGCAGAACTGGTCGGCGGCCTTCCAGGTTATCGCCACGACGGGCTGGTTCTCATCGCCCCAGTAATCTCCGCCGCCGCTCTTCATCTTATATTCCTTGGTGATCGGACAGTAGTCGTTTGTCCAGGCTATCTCCTTGTCGCGGTCGACTTTCTTCGGCTCGTTGCCGTCGCCGGTTGGATTCTGCAGATAGAAGAGGAACTGTCCGATTGTCACTTCATGCTGTCCCATCCAGAACGGTTTTGTGAGCGTCACTGAATGCGCCTTGTTCTCGGCATCGTCATCGGCATCCGGCAGGCCCATGGTGAAAGTTCCCGGAGCTATCGGGACGAAAGACATTTTCAGGTCTGGCACGTTCCATTTTTTTCCAGGTGTCGGACCGCCTGCGACATTCGTCTTGAATGACTTTATCTTGTTGATCATGTCCTCGATGTCTATTTTCGAATCGTCCGACAGGTTCTTCTGGTCCGCGATCATTGTCTCAAGCAGAAGCAGCGCCTTGTCGCAGAGTTCGCCGGGAGTCATTTCGCTTTCCGCCTTGTCCTGGGCGGTCTTTGCCAGGAGGTAGAGCCTGTCGGCCTCGGACAGCACGGACTTGAGCTTGTCCTGCTGTTCCTTCAGCTTGGCTTCGACTTTTTTCAGTGCGTCATGGAGCTCGAGGAAGTTCCTGATCTCGGTGGTGGCGCCTGATTCCTTGATCTTGGTGAAGGCTGTTACGGCCTCCTTCTGGTTCCCCTTTTTCATCTCAGCAAGTCCGTAGTCAAGGGCTTCGCCGGGCGACTTGAGCTCCCTGGGAAGAGGGATTGGCGCGTCCCTGCCGTACAAGTTCATGAGCTTCTTGATCTCATCGAGGGGGATGGACTTTTCAATTTCATGGAAGGATTCTGCGGCCTCCTCGAAATTGCCGTCCTTGATCCTGGCGATTCCGTAGTCGAGAAGGTCTCCGGGGCCCATCGAAAGCTTTGCAGAGAGGATTTCGATCAGCCTGTGCAGTCCGGAGAGGCTTTCCTTGTCGCCGGCGATGCGCATGGAGATGTCATAGCTCTTTAAAATCTTGCCGGTCTCCTTTTTGGCATCTATGAGCTTGGCGATGATGGTGAACTTGCTGCCCTTCTTGTCGATCTGGCCGGTGACGATGTAGTCGGCTCCGACCATTGCGCCGAACTTCGAGGCTTCGAGGGCTCCGCTCGAACTGACCTTCTGCTCCTTGAGGACTTTTGCGATCTTCGCACGGGTGATCATCCGGTAGAAGGCCTTCTGTGTGAGTTCGTTCTCGAACTTTTCAGCTATGTCCCAGCCGTTGAGGCCCCAGTCGGCGAGGGATGGAGCTATTGAAAAGTCATGGACGGCCACCCAAGGTGCGTCTTCTTCGGCAGTCTGTGGTGCGGACTTCTTGCCGGCATTTCCGGCATCGGCGGTCTTTTCCGCTTTTATCTGATCAGCGGCCTTCTGGTTTTGTGCGAATATCCCGTGTGAAAGCAGGAGTGCCGCTGAAATGAGAATTAGTGTCTTGAACTTCTTCATGCTTAAAATCTCTGGAATTGGTTTTTCCGGACAATAAAAATACGATGAAATAGGGGTTTTACAAATGGAAAAGTCAATGTAGGTTAATGACCCAATGCCCCATAATTATCTAAAGGAAAGGAACTGTGGATGATGAAAAAGATCATTTTTACCGCCGCATGCGTCGCCGGACTCATGTTCTCCAGCCTGATCTCCTTGGCCGACAACTCCGACATCATAAGCAGCCTTTGCAAAAAGGACAGCACCGATGATCCTTTTGCCACCCTGACCAAGAAGGTGAAGGACGACACCGCGAAGCTTGATAAGAACAAGAAGGACAAGAAGAAGACGGAGACTGTCCAGCAGTCCATCGACGACGCCATCAAATCGCGCGAGGACAAGTACAATTCCATCAAGACAGACATAGAAGCGAAGATCGCAAAGCTCAACGACTCCGTGACCAAACTTACCGAACAGCTCGAAAAGGCCAAAGGCGCTGGCGGAGACACTTCCAGCCTTGAGAAGAACCTGAAGATCGCCCAGGATGATCTGGCGAAATATCAGGAGGCCCTTAAAAAACTCGAAGGATATTTCACCGCAGCCACTGCCGCAGATCCCAAGAAGGATGCCAAGAAGGCTGATGCGAAGAAGAAGTGAGGTACGTATTCAGTAAACTATGTCGTTTACTTAATCCGTACTAAAAATAAAATGCAAAATCACTCCTTTTATGATTTATTAGATGTAAATATTCACTGAAGGACATGCTTCAGTGAATATTTACCAGTGACTAATCGAGCAAGGATCCGGCCGATGAAAAAGGTATTCTTATCCCTCCTATTCCTTTATTCCACGATGTTCGTCTGCTTTGCCGAGGAGCAGGCGCCGGAGTTCAAAACACTAAAGATTGTCTGGCATGACGATGCAAGGAACCGCGATATTCCTGTCAAAATATATTTTCCCGCCACGGCAGGAAAATATCCGGTGATCATCTTTTCCCACGGACTCGGCGGCACCTGCGACGGCTATGAATACATCGGCACGCACTGGGCGAAGAACGGCTATGTGTCGGTGCACATCCAGCACAAAGGAAGCGATGACGGCGTCTGGCGCGGTAAGACGGACCCCATGCAGGAGATGAAGAAGGCCACGATGGATCTGGAAAGCATACTCAACCGGCCGAAGGATGTCACTTTCGCTATCGATCAGATCGACAAACTCGACAAGGACGAGAAATCCGAGCTCAAGGACAAGTGCGACATGGACAAGGTCGGCGTGGCCGGACATTCCTTCGGCGCATATACTGCGCTTGCAAGTTCCGGCAGGATGCTCGTCGGCCCTCTCGGTGGGAAACTGAATCTGGCGGATCCGCGCATCAAGGCGTGTATCGCGATGAGCGCACCAGCAAAGGACAAGGAGAAGAAGAACAATTCATATGCCGGTTACAAAGTACCGTGCATGCACATGACAGGCATTCTCGATGACAGTCCGGTAGGCGACACAAAAGCCGCTGACCGTAGAATTCCTTTTGACAGTATTGACAAGGGCGACCAGTACCTCATCACCTTCAAGGATGGCGATCACATGATTTTTTCCGGCAGGGGATTGAAGATGGGGGAACGGGCTGAGAAGGACAAGATGTTCCAGGAACTCATCAAGCAATCCACTACTAAATTCTGGGATGCCTATCTCAAGAGCGAGCCCGAAGCTAAAAAATGGCTGGTGGAAGGCGATCTGGAAAAGGCCATGGGGGAACAGGCGAAAGTAGAGAAGAAAAACAGGAAATAAAGTGAATTTTTAAAAGTTCTACTTGAGGGGTAGTAGACATTTGAGGCAGTTTATGATATAATCTGCTAAAATTAACAAATATTAGAAAATAAATATGCTCAGGCAGCTTATATCAATAATAATATCAGGATTGCTTGTTTCGTCTGTAATTGCCCAGGATGAGCCCGGGGAGCTTGTAAGGGCCAGGTCATCCTACCAGTCACAGCTGAAAACAGCCATGCAATCCTGCAAGCAGAAGGTTGAGGGCCTTGATAAGATCCAGTCCCCGGAGGAAAAGACCAAGGAGCTGAACAAGCTCAAGGTGTCATACCAGCAGCAGCTCGAGTTCATAGCGAAATCCTATCTCTCGAAGCTTGACAGCATGAAGAAGCTGCCTTCTTTCAACAGAAACCAGGCCAACGCCATAAGGAATGAGATATCCAGCTTCGAAAAGCCTGATCCGTCCGTCCTCCCGGGTACAACCCCTGAGAAGCCTGCCGCCAAAAACACCGATGACAAGACTGGTAAGAATGAAGGGGCTCCTAAGAACGTTACCCCGGCCGTTGATGAGGGTGAAGAATTGGACGAAGATGAAATTCCCGGTCTTAAGCCGGTAGACGGCAAGAATTCCGAAACCGATGTTGCTGGAGTTCAGGCGACAACTCTCGAGGATGCCAAGGCTAAAAACCATGAGGAGATCAAGAAATTCAATTTGAGCGAACTGAAGGGCGACTGGATCAAGGAGCGCCGTGAATTCGCGGCAAAGAGGCCGCGCCCGGAGAATTATATCTTTACGCAGGCGGCCTTCAACTCGTATGTCGCAACTATTCCCGAGGACAAGAGGGAGCTTGAGGAGAAGCGTTTCAAGCAGCTCGGTGGAATCAAGGACTACATGTGCCGGCTCATGGAGAGGAACACGTATCCCAAGCCGGTGAGTCTTAAGGGCGGCAGCAGATCAAGCGGAATCATGGTCAATCCGAACTACATAGCTGCCAAGAGCGGCAGCAGATACAAGAGGCTTGGATGGGATTCCCTTCCCGTCAACGAAGCCGCCAACATCCTCGCCCACTTCGCCGCCATGAGGCTCAAGATCACCAACGTTCCCGGCGTGTCGAAAGATGAGCTCAAACGTATGGCCGCCGAAGATTATCTGCGCATCGGAATGCTCTGCGACTGGTACGAGGAATATGATGACGCCGTCAAATATGCCAAGAAGGCCGTGGAAGCCGATCCGAAGATAGAGGAAATAGTCAAGAAATATATGATGCAGTAAAATTCCGCCGTCCGGCGGAATTTTACAACTACCTCAAGGTCATTTTTCACTTGACTTCCGGAAGAATCACAATATATTCCTATCAGTAGACCAACTTGACCAACTTAGAGTTTTTGGGAGGTCCTATGATTACAGTAAACACATATGAAGCCAAGACGAGGCTGTCCGAACTTCTTCACATCGTGAATGAAAAGAAGGAGGTGGTGAGGATCTGCCGGAAAGGGAAGGCTATGGCGGAACTCGTGTTTCCGGGAAGGGGCAAGGTTATGAACAATCCGTTCAAGAGGCATCCTAAGCTCATGGGGGTCAAGATAAAATGTGATCTTACCAGTCCGGCAATTGATGAAAGCGACCTCCCTGAACATATGAAATGAAGGTTCCTTCGATGCTTCTAATGGATACATGTGCCCTGATATGGCTAGTCGAGGATCTGAACTCTCTGGGCAGTTCAGCAAAAAGTTCAATTGCTGGGAGTCCGGACAGCCTACATATATCCGCGATTTCCGCATTGGAAATATCCTTGCTGGCCACAAAGAAGAGAATAATATTGCCGATGGAGCCATTCAAATGGTATTCGGAAGCCATAAAATTGCATGGGATAACTGAGCTGCCGGTAACCGGTGAGATTGCAGCCTTGTCCGGAAAACTGCCTATGATCCATAAGGATCCCTGCGACAGGATAATAATTGCCACGGCCATGCTTCACAAGATGAAAATCCTAACCGCCGATGATGCCTTCAGGAAATATGAGGGTGTCAAGGTTGTATGGTGAAATGGCGGGTAGAATTAATTATTTCGTGTCATTCGTGTGTTTCGTGGTGAATGCTTTTATTTCTTCAGTATTCCCGACAGGAACTGGCCGGTGAACGACTTCGGATTTTTCGCGACCTGCTCAGGTGTCCCCTCTGCTACAAGATCTCCGCCCTTGTCTCCGCCTTCCGGACCTAGGTCGATTATGTAGTCTGAGGTCTTGATAAGTTCGAGGTTGTGTTCCACGACAAGCACTGTATTTCCTTGGTCGCGGAGCCGCATCAGGACTTCGAGGAGCTTTTCGACGTCGGCGATATGCAGGCCGGTTGTGGGTTCGTCGAGGATGTAGAGAGTGTGGCCGCGGGGGATTCTTGCGAGTTCCGCAGAAAGCTTCACGCGTTGGGCTTCACCGCCGGAAAGTGTCGTCGCGGGCTGTCCGAGATGGATATATCCGAGTCCGACTTCCTCGAGGGTCTTGAGTTTGCGGTGGAGCTTCGGGATCGCGGAGAAGAATTCGGCCGCGTCGCTGACGGTCATTTCAAGCACGTCGGCTATGCTCCTGCCTTTGAAGAGGACGCTCAGAGTCTCGCGGTTGAAGCGCCTGCCCTTGCAGGAGGAGCATGTCACGTATACTTCCGGCAGGAACTGCATTTCGATCATCTTTACGCCGTCGCCATGGCATTCCTCGCAGCGTCCGCCTTTCACATTGAAGCTGAATCTTCCGGACTTGTAGCCGCGCATCTTTGATTCTGGAAGCTTGGAGTAGAGGTCGCGGATGATGCCGAATGCGTCGGTGTATGTCGCCGGATTGGATCGCGGAGTGCGTCCGATCGGGCTCTGGTCGATCACGATCACCTTGTTGATGTTTTCAAGACCGCTGATCTTCTTGTGCTTCCCGGGAATGCCGGTGCCGATCTTGAAATGACGGTCGAGTGCGAGGCGCAATGTGTCATCGATGAGACTGCTCTTGCCGGATCCGGAGACGCCGGTGATGCAGCAGAACGTACCGAGCGGGATTTTTACGTTTATCTTTTTCAGGTTGTTGTGTTCGGCGCCTTCGATCGACAGGAATTTGCCGTCGCCCTTGAGCCTTTTCGAGGGCAGGGGGACGGTCTTCTCGCCGGAAAGATATTTTCCGGTGATGGAAGTTTTTGTCTTTTCGACTTCCTTCGGTGTTCCTGAAGCGACGAGTTCGCCGCCGTGCCGTCCGGCGCCGGGGCCCAGATCGAGGACATAGTCGGCCCTGCGGATGGTGTCGAGATCGTGTTCGACGACTATCACGGTGTTTCCGGTGTCGCGGAGCTTCTCCAGTGTGTTGAGAAGCTTCATATTGTCCTTCTGATGGAGTCCGATGCTAGGTTCATCGAGGATGTAGAGGACGCCTGTAAGACCGCTGCCGATCTGTGTTGCAAGGCGGATCCGCTGGGCTTCGCCGCCGGACAGGGTGCCGCTTTCGCGGTTCAGAGTCAGATATGAAAGTCCTACATCCTTCAGGAAGTTGAGACGGCTGCGGATTTCGCGGATTACCTCGTGGGCGATTGTCTTCTCCTCCGCGTTGAGCTTCAGCTTGTCCAGGAAGCTGTCGGCATCGGTGACAGTGAGTTCGTTGTATTTGTGGATGCCGAGATCTCCGACTTTCACCGCCAGGATTTCCGGACGGAGACGGTTTCCCTTGCAGTCAGGACAGCATCTCCTGCCCATGTATTTCTTCAGGCGTTCCCTTACGTCTTCGCTCTCAGTCTCGATGAACCGGCGCTGGAGATTCTTGAGTATCCCCTCGAACGGCTTGTCGAGCTTGTGCATCCTGCCCGAGCGCCAGTAATCAAATTTTATAATATCGTTTCCGCTGCCGTTGAGGAGGACGTCCCTTACATTCTGCGGAATATCCTTGAACGGCATTAGCACCATGTCCTCTATCTTGAAATGTGCGGCGATGCATCTGAGGAGATGATTATAGTAGATCATAAGACGGCGCGGCCCCCTGCGCCATGGCGGGATCGCGCCCTGCTTGATGGAGCGGCTTGGATCCGGGATCACAAGTTCGGGATCGAAGATGAGCTGAGTGCCGAGACCGTTGCATGTCGGACACGCCCCGTACGGGCTGTTGAACGAGAAGTTGCGTGGTGCGAGCTGTCCGAAGCTGATTCCGCACTTGACGCAGGCGAGCTGTTCGCTGATCTGCTCCTCTGTCCATTTGCCTTTTTTGTCGTCGGGATTTTCAAGAAGGATTATGATAATACCTGCACCGCAGCGGAGGGCGAGTTCGACGGAGTCGTTGAGGCGTGATGATTCGGTCTTTCCGGTAACGAGACGGTCGACGACGGCTTCGATGCTGTGCCGGATGTTTTTCTCGAGCTTCGGAAGTTTTCCGTCGAGTTCGAAGATCTCGCCATCGATACGGGCCCTGACGAATCCGTCGCGCTTGAGCTTGTCGAGAATGTCTTGCTGTCCGCCTTTCCTGCCGGTGACATACGGTGCGAGGATCATCATCTTGCGGTTTGGGGGAAGCGTGAGGATCTTCTCACAGATTGCTTCGGCGCTCTGTCCTTTGATGGCAACACCGCATTTCGGACAGTGTGGTTTTCCGACATGGGCGTAGAGGAGGCGGAGGTAGTCATATATTTCAGTGGTGGTGGCGACGGTCGAGCGCGGATTGCTTCCGGCGGTACGCTGTTCGATTGCTATGGCGGGTGAGAGGCCTTCGATGTGTTCGACGTCGGGCTTCTGCATCTGGTCGAGGAACTGCCTGGCATAAGCGGACAGGCTTTCGACATAGCGGCGCTGTCCTTCGGCGTAGAGCGTGTCAAAGGCGAGGGATGATTTTCCGGATCCGCTGAGTCCGGTGATGACGACGAGTTTGTGCCTGGGGATGGTGACGTTTATCCCCTTGAGGTTGTGCTGCCGCGCACCTTTGATGATGATGTCCTTGAACATATATTTTCCGCCGTTTTAGGTACGGCGGAAAATATATACAAAAAATCCTGAAAAACTACTGTAGGAGTTAAAATATAAATCCGACAATTTCCTGGATGTCGGATTTATTAGCGGAGCGGAGTCAGCAGGTTTTATTGCGTTCCCTGTAACCTTTTTTCCAAAAGGAGGTATATTATATGATATGAACAGTCTGGCAAAGGTGAAGATGCGCAGGATGGCTCTGCTTGTAGGAGTCTCTCTGCTGCTTGCCGGGCTTGTGATATACGGGGTGATGAAGCCTGATCCTGAGGAGCAGGAGTACAGCAGGATCAAGAATATCATCCTCTCCAGCGAGCCGGGAGGCAATGCCGACAACGAGGAGACGCGCCGCGAATTCCGCAAGCTGGTCGAGAAGCTCAAGCCCGAGACCCGCGAACGCCTCGTCACCGAGATCATGCGCCAGCGCCTGTACGAGGCCCGAGAGAAGACCAAGGATCTCAGCGAAAAGGAAAAACAGGCCAAGGTCGACGAGATGGTCACGAAGGTCAAGGAGGGGTTTTCCAAGCTGAATCCCGAACAGCGCGAGAAGATAAAGGAGGACATGAACTCCGAGGAAGGCAAAAAACGCCTGAAGAAATCAATAGACTTCTACTATACCGAATTCACCACCGAGGAGCGTACGCGCCTCGATCCGCTTGTCAACGAGATCATGACCGGCCTGAATAGTCTTTAGCCACAGACTTTCACAGACTGGATTTCTTCTTCCAGATTATATTCTTCTGAAAAATAAATTTTCGTGTTTTTCGTGTGCTTCGTGGTAAAAATCTTTCTTCCATGTTATTTTACAAATTTGGAATTATCTGTTCCGGCCAGACAAAAATGTCACTTTCATAAAGAGGTTTGAAATGAGCACGCAGAACGAAAACATCGAACTGAACATTCTCGACAAGATAAGCCATGCGCTTGTTCACCAGAGGAACGCCTCCTCGCTGCTGAGGGAGGTTCTCGACATACTCCAGCATGAGATGGGATTTGAGCATGGTGCATTCACCCTGCGGCGCGGAAACATCCTGGTGATAGAGGCGTCCACCGGGCTCAATGAGGATGAGAAGAAGCGTGGGCAGTACAAGATGGGTGAAGGCGTGAACGGGAAAGTCGCGTCTACAGGGAAGGCTGTCATCATTCCCGACATTTCAAAGGACTCCTCGTTTCTGGGGAAGACGAAGGCCAAGCGTGCCGCGAAGACCGCATATGTCTGCGTGCCGATCAAGCACAGCGGGGAAGTCATTGGCACCTTGGGGATTGATCATCCTGCGGCGTCTGATGAAAAACTCCAGAAGGTACTCGGCCTGCTGAAGATCCTCTCCAACATCCTTGCTGATGCGGTGGCGACATTCAAGCAGGAGATAGAGGAGAAGGAGCAGCTGCGGAATGAGAACGAGAGGCTGAGGCAGGAGCTCGGAGTCCAGTTCCATCCCAGCAACATCATAGGCAACTGCAGCGGGATGAAGGCGGTCTATGCGATGATCGCACAGGTCGCGGACAGCCCGGCAACGGTCCTCATCCGCGGGGAGTCCGGAACCGGCAAGGAACTTGTCGCACGCGCCATCCATTATGCGAGCCCCAGGAAGGGCGGACCATTCATCGCCGTGAACTGCGCGGCGCTTCCGGAAAACCTCATAGAAAGCGAACTCTTCGGGCATGAGAAAGGATCTTTTACGGGGGCCCACCAGCAAAGGAAGGGGCGCTTCGAGATTGCCAATGGAGGAACTCTCTTCCTGGACGAGATCGGCGACATCAGCCAGGCTGTCCAGGTCAGACTTCTACGGGTCCTGCAGGAACGTGTCTTTGAACGGGTAGGCGGGCATGAGCTCGTGGAATCCAACGCGAGGATAATCGCCGCGACGAGCCGCGACCTCGAACAGGCGATCCAGGAGAACAAGTTCCGCGAGGATCTTTATTACAGGCTGAATGTCTTTCCGATAATACTTCCGGCGCTGCGCGAGAGGAAGTCCGACATCATCCTGCTTGCCGATCATTTCCTGGACAAGTACAACAGGACCTACAACAAGAATGTACGCAGGATTTCGACGCCGGCAATCAACATGATGATGGCATACCACTGGCCGGGCAATGTGAGGGAGCTTGAGAACTCACTCGAGCGGGCTGTGCTCGTGACGACAAACGATGTTGTCAATGCCTATGACCTTCCGCCGTCACTGCAGACCGCCCAGGAAAGCGGTACGTCGATCATAACCGAGGAAGGTGCTTCATTTGAGACAATGGTCGCATCATTTGAGAAGGAGCTCATCGTAGATGCATTGAAGAACAACCGCTGGAATGTCGCCGCCGCGGCCCGTGCGCTAAATACCACCCAGCGTATAATGCATTACAAGATCGAAAAGTTGAATATAGAAATTCAAAAGTGATTTGGATTTGATAGTATGTTGGGCTTTAGCCCGACACCAAATTTGACTTAAGGACAGCAGATCATGAAAATATTATTTGTCTGCACTGGAAACACTTGCCGGAGCCCGATGGCCGAGGCGTATTTCAGGAGCCTCTGTGAAAAGGCTGGCAGGGATGATATAGAAGTGTCCTCCGCCGGAACTTTTGCGGGCGGAGGGGATTGTGCGTCACAGCAGACCGTCGCAGTGATGAAGGATTACGGGATCGATGTTTCCGGGCACAGGAGCAGAATGCTGTCGATGGACATGGTCACCGGCTCCGATCTTATCATAACAATGACCGACTCGCACCGTCAGCACATAGGCTCGATGCTGCCTGCAGCCCTGAAAAAAACCAGGAACCTGCTTGAATTTGTCCAGAAGAAAGGCAACATTTCAGACCCTTTCGGGGGAACGGAAAAGGTTTACGGCGATTGTTTCTGTGAAATGAAGGAGGCCCTCGACAATCTTTTCCTGGAAGTGATTGGGAAGAAAGACAGGACGGCAAAATAAGTTTTTATGTCACCGCCCTGCGGGGGCTTGATTGTTTTGGAAATATATTACCCATGGCTCGCGCCATGGGCTATAATATGTCGCCTCCTGCGGAGGCTATCAAAAGGAATGTATGATTCAAGCCCTAGCAGAGGGCGGAATATTGTAGCCCCATGCGAAGCGTGGGGGTAGGAAAAAGACAAAAAATATAAGCCTCCGCAGGATGGCGACATAAGCGAATGGCAATAAATTGAAATATTAAAAATAAGGAATGAAAAATGAAGAAGATAGCAGACTGGTCAGGCAAGAAGGAACTCACGATCGCAATCGCCGGAGACCACGGCGGTTTTGAATTCAAGAACAAGCTGGTGGCGAAGCTTTCCGCCATGGGGCACAAGGTCCTCGACAAGGGGCCGTTCAACCTGGATCCCTGCGACGACTATTCGGATTTCGGCGCCGAACTCGGTTTTGCAATAGTCAAGGGGAAGGCAGACTGCGGTATCCTCATCTGCCGCTCCGGAGTGGGCATGGGGATTGTCGCAAACCGGTTCCACAATGTCAGGGCCGCCGTTGCGACAGAAGAGAAGGTTGCAAAATCAAGCCGCGACCACAACTGCTCGAACGTGCTCGTGATTCCTGCCGACATCATCTCCTTCGAAACTGCTGAGAAACTGGTCAAGACATGGCTTTCGACTCCTTTCAGCAAGGATGAGCGCCACGAAAGGAGGCTTGAGAAGATCGAGAAGAAGACATATGACGAGATTTCAGCGGTACGTGAAGCTGATCCTGAAATTGCACATATGCTCGACAAGGAACTGGAACGCCAGGACGGCGGACTTGAACTCATCGCCTCGGAAAATTTCGCGAGCTGCGCGATCCGCGCCGCCCAGGGAACCGTCCTCACGAACAAATATGCCGAAGGTTATCCGGGGAAACGCTATTACAATGGCTGTGAAGTAGTCGATGAAGTCGAGAGTCTTGCCATAAAACGTGCCTGCCAGCTCTTCGGGGCCGAGGCGGCCAATGTCCAGGCGCATTCCGGAAGCCAGGCCAACATGGCTGCGTATTTCGCGCTTATACAGCCCGGCGACACCGTCCTTGCGATGGATCTTGCGCACGGCGGACATCTCACACACGGACATCCGATGAACTTCAGCGGAATGCTCTACAAGATCGTTCCCTATGGTGTCGACAAGCAGACTGAAATGCTCAACTACGATGAGATCGAGAAGCTTGCACTGGCGAACAAGCCCAAGCTCATCGTCGTCGGTGCAAGCGCGTATCCGAGGACGCTTGATTTCAAGAGGTTCCGCGAGATAGCCGACAAGATTGGCGCGAAGATCATGGTCGACATGGCGCATATCGCAGGCCTTGTAGCCGCAGGACTCCATCCGAGTCCGGTTCCTTACGCCGAGGTCGTGACTTCCACGACGCACAAGACGCTCCGTGGTCCGAGATCGGGACTGATCCTCTGCAAGGAAAAATATGCCAAGGACATCAATTCAAAGCTGTTCCCGGGACTCCAGGGCGGGCCGATGATGCATACGATCGCCGCGAAGGCTATTTGCTTTTATGAGGCTTTACAGCCGGAGTTCAAGGAATACCAGAAGCAGATATTGAAGAATGCGGCGCAGCTTGCAGCAGAACTCGGGAAACGTGGATTTAGGATTGTCTCAGGTGGAACCGACAACCATCTCATGCTCGTCGACCTCCGTCCGAAGAAGTCGACAGGCAAGGAGATCGCGCTCGCTCTCGACAAGGCCGCGATCACCGTGAACAAGAACATGATCCCGTTCGATCCTGAAAAACCATTTATCGCCAGCGGAATAAGGATAGGCACCCCTGCGGTGACCACGCGTGGGATGAAGGAGGCGGAAATGACAAAGATCGCCGCATGGATCGAAAAGGCCGTGGACTGCAAGAACGATGAAGCCGCACTGAAACAGATCGCCGCCGAAGTGAAGGAGTTCACGAGGAATTTTCCATTGCCGCAATTCTGAAGAATGTGTCGGAGACTTGGCGTAACGGAGTGACGGCGAATTTTGAAAATATAATAACTGTATGTTCTGGGGATTAAGAAGGAGTATCATGATTGACATAAAATTGCTAAGGGAGAAGCCGGAGTTTGTAAAGAAGAACTGCGAAGTTCGCGGGGCCAAGGTCGATGTCGACGAGATCGTCGCACTTGACAAGGAAATGCGCGAGCTCACGGTCAAGACCGAGACTTTAAGGTCAGACAGGAACAGGCTCAGCAAGGAATGCAGGGACAAGCCGGAAGCCCGGGAGCAGGTGAAGAAGATAAAGGAGGAGCTTGCGCTTCTCGAGCCCAAGCTTGTTGAACTGCAGGCCCAGCTCGATGCGAAGATGGCTTGGCTCCCGAATATAATTTCACCGGAGACTCCTGCAGGAAAAGACGACACCGAGAACAAGGAGATCAGGAAAGTCGGCGAAGTCCGGAAGTTCTCATTCAAGCCGAAGGACCATCAGGAGCTTGGAGATCTGCTCGGAGTGATCGACGCCACCCGCGGTGCGAAAGTCGCAAAATCCGGTTTCTACTATTGGAAAGGGCAGGGAGCCCAGCTCTGCAACGCCATGTTCTTCTGGACGCAGATGGAACTTGTCAAGAAAGGATTCACTTCGTTCCTGACGCCGTGCTGTGCCAAGGAAAAGACTCTCTTTGGAACTGGATATCTTCCATTCTTCGCAGACCAGACCTTCAAGATCGACAAGGAGGACCTCTCCCTGATCGGAACTTCCGAACAGACGCTTGTGGCTTTCCATGCCGACGAGACATTGAATGCGGCATCCCTTCCTATAAGATATACTGCGTTCAGTCCGTGTTTCAGGACCGAGGCAGGCAGCTATGGAAAGGCGACGAAGGGGATTTTCCGCGTCCATCAGTTCCACAAGGTCGAACAGATCATCTTCTGTCTTCCCGAGGAGTCCGAGAAGTACCATCAGGAATGTCTTGTCAATGAGGAATACCTTCTCCAGAAGCTTGGAATTCCGTACCGCGTGGTCGATGTATGTCTTGGCGACATGGGTGCGCCGGGCTACAGGAAATACGATACCGAGGCGTGGTTCCCGGGATTCGGCGGATACAGAGAAGTCACTTCCAACACCAACCTCACGGATTTCCAGGCACGCCGCCTAAACATCAAATACAAGAAGGACGACGGCTCGAAGGGATTCGTCCACACGATCAGCGCGACAGCTGTCACAGACAGAGTTGCGATTGCCATTTTGGAAAACTTCCAGCAGGAAGATGGATCAGTCATAGTGCCAGAAGTGCTCAGGCCATTTACGGGATTTGAGAAGATCGTGCCGGCTTGAGTCGGAGTAGGGACGGGCTTTAGCCTGTCCCATTCTTGAAGACGAAGATGGTACATGCTGAAGCACGTACCTACTCAAGCAGGCCAAGTTTCGATGAAACTGGCGGAGATATAAAGCTTTTTAAAGGCGGAATATGACTTATAGGAAGCATCCAACGTATAACAGGCATCTGATAAATGTATTTCTTGGAGGATTATTGTTTTTTCTCTTGTTTGCTTTAGCAACTGGTTATACTGATCAAAAATGGATGGACTGGTTGGGCATAATCTTAGGAATTATCTTTATTTTTGGTTTTGGTATATATGCCTTTTGGGTCACAAAACATATCAGGTGTCCGGAATGTTCATCCATTTGCGAATATCATTCAGGCAATTTTCCCGGCGGTGACTGGAAAGCCATTTGTAAAAAATGTGATATTGTTTGGGAATTAGATAGATTGTTTAAATCATTTGAGAAATGATGCAGGCCTGGTTCGAAGAAAACTGGAATAACGAAGAACATGCCTTGCGGCATTAACTACGGGCGGATACAAAATGAAAAGAAAAATCCTCTTTAATGTCTTCCTGATTGTCTTGTGTTCGATCATCCTCTCCTCGTGCGAAACCATTCCCCAGCCCCTTCCTCAATTGCCACTTTCCGAGTTTTCGGAGGCGGTATCGGTGACGGCTGAGAACAACATGGCGGCTTATGCGGAGATCGAGAAAGTGCATCAGGATGTGGAACTGATGAAGATTGTTGCGAATTTCGACAACAAAGGATTCAAGCCTGATTCGGTAAGGCCGTTTTTTGACAGTCAGGCGTTGAAGGTCAGGAAGCAGGTTTTGGACGGGCTCTGCCTTTACTCCGAAAAGCTTTCCGGGATCTCCGATGGAAAACAGCTCGAGGAGTTCGACGAGGAGACCAGGAAACTCGGTGCTTCGCTCCAGGAACTTAATGAAGGACTGATGAAAAGCAGTTTCTTCAGGAATACACAGATGGAATCCTCAAGCGTCCAGGTTTTCTCGACCGCCGTGAATGCCATCGGAAGATGGATAATAGAATACAAGAAGGACAAGGCTGTCAGGGAAACCATTATAGGCATGAACGTCAATATCCGTGACATATGCACGCTGTTCATGCAGGATTTCGGGAATCCGCCTGACGGCATGCACAAGAATCCCGGAGGACTCCGCGCCCAGCAGTGGAACCAGCATGACGAGTTGATGCTGCTGCAGGACAAGTTCATCGGCGACAACAAGAACAAGATGGATCCTGTGGCCAAGAAGCTGGAGATTGAAAAGCTTGCATCGCTGCCGATGAAGCAGAAGGAGGCCGACGCGGTGCTTGCAGACATGCAGAATTCATTCAAAAGAATCCGTGATATCCACGATGCGCTTGCCAAGGATGCCGTTGGAGAGAAGCAGGATTACGAATTGATGCTGAAGAAGCTGATAGCCGAAGGAAAGCGGATCGGGAAGTTCTATAAGAGCGTAAAGAACTGAAGAGGTCGTCGGTCGTCAGCGCCGAAAAAACCAGTGCCTCTGGAGCTTAAAACCTAAAACTTAACACTTAAAACTTTTCTTTTAGCTTAAAAGCCTTATATTTGCCCTTTCATTCAAGGATAATATCCCATATGAATTCAGACATATATCTTTCCATAGTGATACCGGTCTTCAACGAGGAGGATAATCTTGAGCCGCTCGTGAAGGAGCTTGAGCCTGTACTCGAGAAGGCCGGACAGAAGTATGAGGTGATCTTCGTTGATGACAGGAGTACCGACGGAAGCTTTGAAGTTCTGAAGAAGTTGAAGGAGACGAGACCTTATATAAGGATAATTCCCCACACGGTGAATTCAGGAGAGAGCGCAGGAGAAGCTACCGGATTCGCGCATGCCAGAGGCTCGATAATAATCACGATGGATGCGGACCAGCAGAACGATCCGGCTGACATTCCGAATCTGCTGGAGGCGCTCCAGGACGACATCGACTGTGTCTGCGGAGTCCGCAGGAGAAGGCGCGACACGATCGTCAAAAGAATATCATCGCGTACGGCCAATACATTCCGCAATTCGATCACCGGAGACAGGATAGTCGATGCAGGATGTACATACCGTGCGATACGCAGGAAGTCGCTGTGGCAGATACCGGTCTTCAATGGAATGCACAGGTTTCTGCCGACGCTCCTCCGCATGCAGGGATACAGGGTGGTCGAACTGCTCGTCAACGACAGGCCCCGCACGCGCGGAAAATCGAAGTACGGGATCGGCAACAGGATGTGGAGGGGGATCATGGATTGTTTTGCGATGCGCTGGATGAAGAAAAGAGCACTCGTAGGAGACAGGGTTGGAGATGAATATTCATAAGAAAATATCTGAATCCGGCATGTCTGACGAGTCTGTCAGGTCGGATTTAGACATCTTGTATTCGGATTTAAAAAGGGATATACAGAATAAAAAAGATGAAGGAAATCATTAACGGAGAAAACGGCGACAGCAGTTCGGAGAACGGTTCCGAAGGGGATTTCCAGCATCTTATCGAAAAGCCTGCCTCAAGTTCGGTACTTTCCATAAGAAAAGACCTTGTCTTCCTTCTTGGTTTTGTCATAATCATATTCATCGCCTACAATTCCCCTCTGAAGCAATATATCGACAAGGCTCCTGAGATCTGCGAGAAGATAAAACAGACCGGAATGCTTGCCCCGGTGATCTTCACTCTTGGTGTCTGCGTGCTGGTCTGCGCGGGCGTGCCCCGCCTGCTGCTCTGTCCGATCGGCGGCATGGCCTTTGGATTTGTCTTCGGGCTGATGTACTGCGTGATCGGGACGCTGATTGCCTATTACATAATCTTCCTGTTTGTGAGGTGGGGGGGGCGGAATTTCGTGCTGAAGCACAGCCATGGATTGAACAAGCTGACGAAAGTCCTGGAGCATGGGGGGATCCCGGCGGTGATACTTGCAAGGCAGATGCCCATCCATGGGATGGTGATAAACCTGATCCTCGGGCTGTCGCCGATCAGGCACAGGGATTTTTTAATAGGAACGCTGATAGGGCTTTTTCCGGAGGCCATTCCGTTCACACTCATCGGCAAGGGGGCGAAACAGGGGACGCTCTGGCAGAGCATGATCTATATAATGCTGGCGCTCCTGGTGCTTGTGGTCATATGGCTTGCCGTCAAACTTTATTCGCGGAACAAAAAAAACAATTCCAATTGAAAAAACGGATAGAACAAATATTTTCTTTTCCCGCAGACGCCGGAAAAGAAAATATAAAATAGGAATGGATATAAGATGAACAGGAAGAAATTGAAATTTGCGGTAATCGGATGCGGACGTGTGTCTAGCAACCATCTGAAGGCCCTGACTTCCGGAAAGATAGACGGCGAACTGGTCGCTATCTGCGACATAGATGAAAAGAAGGCCAGGGCGAAATCCGAGGAGTTCAAAGTCCCGTATTATCTCGACTACCATGACATGATGGAGAAACACCAGGAGATAGATGTTGTAGACGTTGCGACTCCTACAGGTTACCATGCCAGGCACGTAATAGATGTTTCACGCCATGGAAAGCACATAGTTGTAGAGAAACCTATGGCGCTCCGCGTCGAGGACTGCGATGCCATGATAAAGGCGTGCGCGGACCACAAATGCCGCCTCTTTGTCGTGAAGCAGAACCGTTTCAATCCTGCGGTCGTCTCAGCGAGGAAGGCCCTTGAATCAGGGCGCTTCGGAAAGATGGTCATGGGAACGGTGCGTGTCAGGTGGAAGAGGATGCAGTCGTACTATGAGCAGGACAACTGGCACGGCACATGGGAGCTTGACGGCGGGGTGATGTCGCAGCAGGCCAGCCATCATCTGGATCTCCTGCAATGGTTCATGGGGCCGATCGAAAGCATGTACTGCGTAACCGCTACAAGGCTCATGAATATTCCGGTCGAGGACACTTCAGTGGCGTGCTTTAATTTCAAGTCCGGTGCGCTTGGCGCATACGAGGCGACAGTCGCATCCCGTCCGGAGGATCTCGAGGGCTCTCTCAGCCTTCTCGGCGAGAAGGGGACCGTGATCATCGGCGGACATGCCGTCAACAAGATCCTCTATTGGAAGTTCAACGAGGAGCATCCGGACGATGTCCACATGCAGAGCGCCTCTTCGCAGGAGGTTCCGAATGTCTACGGGCACGGTCACACTCCATATCTTGCAAACGTGATTGACGCGATCATGAACAACAAGCCTGGGCTTGTGGAGGCGCCGGAGGGCAGGAAGAACATTGAGATTCTTACGGCGCTCTACGAATCAGCGGCTCTCGGCGGGCAGAAGGTGTATCCCGGATATCCTGTCAAGAAATCTATGCTCGGACGCAAGGAATAGATGGATTTCAAATTAACCAAGCTGAACGCCTATGCAATTGTGTTCCTCATATGGGCGGCAATATATCTTCCCGGGCTTGGCGCGTTCCATATCAACTTCAACGAAGGCCGCAGGATAATGCCGGCCGTAGGGATGCTGGATACCGGCAACTGGAGGGTCCCCTCTCTTGCCGGAGAGGAATATTTCAAGAAGCCTCCGATGATAAACTGGCTTATAGCGGGCTCCTTCATAGTGTTCGGAGAAATGTCTGATTTTGCTGCAAGATTTCCGTCGGCGGTGGCCGTTCTGGCTTTTGTCACACTCCTTGTCCTGATGCCGTCGGGTTTCATGGATATCCGGACGAGATTTGCCGCAGCGATTATTTTTCTGACATCGGCAGGATGCATCGACAACGGAACCCAGGCCGAGATAGACAGTGTTTACGCATGTGTGACGGGAATGGCCATGATATCCTGGCTCAACCTATGGTCGGCCGGGAAGAAAAGCTCTCTGGCCCTCTGGCTGATACCCGGGATTATAATTGGATTCGGGCTTCTTGTGAAAGGTCCGATAATACTTCTTTTCTTCTACATGGTGGTCATATCAGTACTGGCATATGAAAAAAGGCTCAGGGAGCTCCTGAGCCTCCATCATGCCCTGGGCATAATTGCAATGGTTGGTATTTTCATGTCCTGGATGCTGTCCGTTCCCGCATCGGCTCCGTCAGATGATGTGAAGTCAAAGATGGCCGGCACGTGGATAGCCGAGATGTGGCTGACATTCCAGGGTGAGGATTTGAATCTGCCGAAGTGGCCGTTGCGCGCCTCGGGTGCATTCCTGGGCCTGCTCCCATGGCTTTTATTCGCCCCGTTTCTTTTCAAGGAAAGTCATGTTTCGAAGATCCCTGATAAGGACAGGCTTCTTTTCAAGGGGTGCCGGTTTGCGGTGATCGCAGCCTTGATCATAGTGAATCTCATGCCTGCGGTAAAGGCGAGATATTCGCTGCCGATCTACGGGCTGGCCCTGACGCTTATCGGCTGGATGCTCATTGCCGGAACTTCTTCTTCAATGGTTGAAAAGCTCTGGAGGCGGCTGCTCCTGGCAATATCGGGAATTGCAGCTCTTGCCTGTCTTCTTTCGGTTGTGACAATAATTGCAGGAGGCATCGGGAGCCTGTCTTTCATTCCCGGAGATGTCATCGTGAATGTTAATTCCGCAATATCCGGCATCCGTTCTTCAGTTTTCCTCATGGCATCAGGATTCCTTGCATCAGCCCTGTCGTGTGCGGCATTCTTTTTCATCCTGAAGAAGAACGAGATGATCTCCGGGAATTTCAACCTGGTCCTCGCGAGCGGAGTGGTTGCCGCGTTGCTGGGCCTTTCAGTTGCGAGCTTCGCTCTTCCTGTTGCAGCACGGTACCAGAAGGGGCATGACAAGGCGGGGGCGGAGATAAGTTCAATGATAAAGGGCGGCACGCTCCATGCCTATAAAGTCACATGCGAACCTTTCCTTTTCTACATACGTCCGCCGGTCAAGTTCTTCATGAAGCCGGAGCAGGTGCACGAGAAAGTAAAATATCTGCTATACCGGTCGGACATGCAGGCGGAAGTTGATGGATCGGGGATCCTGTCAGGCCGGAATCCGCGTGTGACAAGCAAGTTCATGAACAGAAAATACAACTATACGCTTGTAGAGCTTGACGTCAGATAAGGCCTAATGTTCTCTTGATACTTGAGCAGATTTCAAAACTATCGTTTTGACATACAGGTGTCAGGTGTCAGAAAAAGCTGAATATATGTGTCTTGTATGTATTACTCCTTCCTGAACACTGACACCTGAACACTGTCAATTACTGACTTTTGCAATTGGCTCACTTACTTGCTAGTTTCCTGGGATACCGCCTTCCACTTGCCGTTTTCCTTCTTGAAGGTGAATTTCCAGGTGACTTTCGGGCCAGCCATTTCGGCGGCCTCCATTTTGCAGATTGCGGTGGCCGTTTCATCCTTCTCCTCGACTTTCTCGAAGCTTGCAACCTTCATGTCCATGCTCCTGCTCTTGCAGTATTCCCTTACGGCGGCCTCATATGGTCCTGTATTGACGGTTACATCATCCTTGGAACCGCAGGCGGAAAGGAAAGTCATCAGGACAGCCAGTGAAAAACATGCGATCATCAGCTTTTTCATCATGCACCTCGATATTTATTTTTAGGAAAGGGATTTTTTAAAATAATAACGCTTCAAGCAATAAAGTCAAAATTGATTTTAGGGGTTCCCTTGATAATAAGCCGCTCATGCAATATTTTTATGGCAATTATAACTGTTATACGTTGGGCGGGAATTTGAAAAACACGTACATATGTCCTTCATGCAAGCAGGAGTTCGCCTGGGATGACTCCCTGGACGAAACCATGATACGGTGTCCGATGTGCAAGGTTGAGATGGCGGCTCCCGCTCCTCTCCTGCCGAGAGGCTCCGAGGTAGGGGATTACCTTATAAAGGAACGGATCGGGGTCGGGGGCATGGGAGAAGTCTATCTTGCCGAGCAGAAGTCCATGAAACGTCCGGTCGCACTGAAAATACTCCATGAGGATCTGATCCAGGACAAGGCCTATCTTGAAAGGTTCTACAGGGAGGTCCGCATCCTTGCCCAGATAGAGCACTCGAACGTCGTGAAGGCCATTGAAGCCGGCTACACCGGCAACGTCTATTATTTTTCAATGACATTCATAGAGGGCAAGGACATCAAGAGACTGCTTGACGAGGGCAGGAAGTTCACTGAGACGGAGGCCCTCCAGATAATCTCCGGGATAGCCGACGCCTTGAAATATGCCTGGGAAAAACACGGGATCCTCCACAGGGACATAAAGCCCGCAAACATAATGCTCACACCTGAAAATGAAGTGAAGCTCATGGATCTGGGCATATCCAAGAAGACGAAAGGCGAGGACGTCGAGCTTACAATGGCCGGCATGATGGTTGGTTCTCCTCAGTATGTGAGCCCCGAACAGGCGAAGGCGCTCAAGGACATTGATTTCAGGGCTGACATGTATTCGCTTGGCGCGACTCTCTACCATCTTCTTACAGGTTCCCCCCCTTATCCAGGCGACAATGCCATGGAAGTGCTGGCAAGGCATCTGGATGAGCCAGTGCCGGATCCAAGGAAGCTGCGCCCTGACATATCTGAAGCCACAGTCGAGCTGATAAATGTCATGATGGCCAAGAACAAGGAAGACAGATTTTCGAACTGGGATGACTGCATGAACGAGATGAAAGACATAATGGACGACCTGTCAGAGCCCGTTAAAACTCCAAGCTCTGAAGGTGCTGCTGGAAGCCCGCAGAAGGTTCCGCCTTCAGCTACTGCGGACACGAAACCAAAGGTGAAAAAGTCATATGGCAAGGCGTTGAAGATTGCGGTTTATGCCATGCTGTTCATTATCTGCATTGTCGGCTTTGTCTTTGTCGTGAAAAAAGGAATGAAAGATGCAAAGAGGGACCGGGCGAAGAGCCTGTTCAATGAAGCTGTAAATTTCATTGATAACAATCCGGAGCCTGCCAGTTTCAGGAAGGCGATTGCCATGCTGGAAAACGTCAAGAAGGTCGGGGAACCATATTATTCCGCAGAGGCGGAAATTCAGATGGATATGATACTTGAGAAGGCGCAGAAGATAAAGAGCAAAAGGAAGCAGGGCCAGCAGAGGGACGCTCTCGAGGAGCTCAAGAAGAAATCCTACGAATATGAGAAGGCCGGCGAGTTCGACAAGGCTATTGCTTTCTGGCAGAATTACCAGAAGGGCGGCCAGTATGCTAAGGAATTTGATTTTGAAATAAACAAGGCGGTTGATTACCTCAACAGGAAGAAGAAAAGCAGCGAGGAGGGGATTGAATGATCAGCGAAACAGATATTTATAAGATTGAAAGGCCTTCGCCGATGCTGCTGAAGCTCTACGTGATCAGGAGCATATTGTCGGGACCGTTCATAATATTTTCACTGCCTGTCCTTCTTTTCAGGTATTACACCCTCAGATATAGTTTTGACAACGAGGGCATAGGCATGAAATGGGGTTTCATATTCCGCAAGGAGGTGAATCTCACCTATGCAAGAATCCAGGATATCCATCTTACATCGGGTCTTGTCCAGAGGTGGCTGGGGTTGGCTGACGTGAAGATCCAGACCGCCTCCGGCAGCTCTGAACCTGAGATGACAATCGAAGGGATTATCGAATACGAGAAGCTCAGGGATTTCCTGTATGCCAGGATGCGCGGCTACAAGGATATGGGTGCGGTGAAACCAGTAGTATCTGCGTCCATCACCGCCGGACAAGGCGTGCTCGGGGCGGATGCATTGAAGATACTTGCCGATATCAGGGATGAGCTCAAGGCCGCCAGGGAGGCGCTGGAAAAAGTTTCAGGGAAGTGAGTGAAGCATGTACCAGTTCGTCAAGAATATTGTCCTAAGGGTGCTGAGAGTACCGCCGGAACCCCTTGACCCGATGGGTGAAGTGGGGAGCCTGAAAGTTTTCAGGGCATCTCCTAATTTCTTCAAATACAGGCTGTATGTCTGGATTCTTGGAAATGTCTTCTCCGCCTTTCTGCTCGCCCTTGGCGCGGGCATATCCTTTGCGCATATGTTGAAGACGCATGCTCCAGCCACAGGATTCATGCTTGCCTTGTTATCCCTTGCAGGAATCTGCGTGATCGGCCTGGTCCATCTCATAATATCCTTCATAATGCTCAGGCTGGACTACGAGATGCGATGGTACAAGATCACCGACCGGAGCCTTAGGATAAGGGAGGGGATTGTCTTTGTGAGGGAAATGACAATGACCTTCGCCAACATACAGAACATCTCAATTTCCCAGGGGCCGATACAGCGTTTTTTCAAGATCGCGGATCTCAAGGTGGAAACTGCCGGCGGCGGCGGAGCCATACAGGCGGATCACAATGCCCAGAGCCAGATGTTCTCTATGCATATAGGGATATTCAGGGGGATCGACAATTGTGAAGAAGTCCGCAACACCATGCTTGCCAGGCTCAAGAAGCTGAGGGACAGCGGTCTTGGGGACACCGACGACCATCAGCATCCGGCGATTCCTGCTCCAGTCAATCAGGCGGGAGAAGCCGAAGGCCTGATGGAAGTCCTGAAATCCATGCATTCGGAGGCATGTCTTCTCAGGAAAAGTGCTGCCAGCCTGCGGATCAGCTGACATCCAATTTTGAAATCAGGATTTAATGGACTGAAGGGAACTTCTGACTTGGATAAAATATTCCTACTCTTATTCCTTTTTCTCATTCCCGTGATCTTCATTGTTTTCAGGAGAACAAGGAAGCTGAGGAGGCGTGCCCGGCTGTCAAAGATGGATTTCCCGCCAAAGTGGGAGGATATTTTAGGAAAGAATGTGCCGCCCTACAGGAAAATGCCGGATGGGCTGAAAGGCCAGCTGCGGAGCCACATCAGGATTTTCCTTGGCGAGAAAAGCTTTGAAGGCTGCAGCGGCCAGAAGATAGATGACGAGATAAGGGTTGTTGTTGCGGCATTCGCATGCATCCTCCTCCTCAACAGGAAGACAGACTATTATCCTGAACTTTCGTCCATCCTGGTGTATCCTGATGCATACTGGGTCAATGAGGAATTCCATGTCGGCGGACAGGCCATCAGATCAAAGGCTGTAAACCTCGGCGAGTCCTGGGAGAACGGATCAGTCATCCTCTCCTGGAGCCAGATAAAGGAGGAGCTTGCCGATGAGAACTGCGGACAAAGCCTGATCATACATGAATTTGCGCATCAGGTTGATGCCGAAGACGGCTTCATGAACGGCCTTCCTGAACTTGGCGAGGGCTCAAATTACGGGCAATGGGCGAAGGTGTTTGCCAGGGAATATGAGGATCTCAGGGAAGGGGCGTTGAAGGGGAATTATGATGTCATAGATGATTATGGGAGGAAGGATCCCTCTGAGTTTTTTGCAGTTGCAACGGAGGGATTCTTCCTCAAGGCTGCTGAAATGAAGGACAGGCATCCCGAACTATATGGGGAGCTGAGCAGGTTTTTCAAGGTTGATCCGTCGCAATGGAGTGTATAGGATTGACTATTCAGCATTCATATGTTAACTTATCGCTTCAAATATAATTAGGGAATATCCCCATGAAAAACATCTATCTTGTACTGGCGCTTATGATTTTCATCTGTGGCTGCTCCTCCGCTCCTGAGCAGAAGAAGGATGTTTTAGCTCCTGAAATGCCTGGAGTCGCTCCGGCTGAGATGAAGGACACCGGAAACCTGGATACGGCCTTCAAGGACAACAAGAGACGGCTAGAGCATGCGATCATCGCAAGGGACAGGTACATCCAGCTCCTGAGAGACGCTAAAACGGTTGAAGAGGTCGACAGGATCAAGACATCCCTCGGCAGGGCCCAGGAGGATGTAGAATTCCTCCAGCTGGAACTTGAGGAGGCGCCGCACCAGAAATTCGAGCACAAGACTTATATCTACGGACCGCTGGGATGGGTTGTCCTGCTCACTGAGTTCACCCTCAAGAGGCTTTATATAATCTACGAATGGTGAACCGAGATTTCCTTAGATCCTGCAGCTTTTCATCAGGGCCTCATTTATCAGATCCGGCAGCCATGAGATCTTAAGCGGCCTTCTCATGAATATCAAGCTCTTCCTGCTCTTGAAAGTCTCAGGAACCTGGGATTCAGACGTGAGCACTATTATTTCAGAGCTGTCGGACGCCTCCTTGAGCTTTTCAATGTCAAAGCCAGGAATATCCCTCTCGAAGAAACAAAGGGTGAAAGGCTGGTTTTTCCTGGCTGCAGCGCTGATCAAGCTTATGCCTTGTTCAAAATCCTCGGAACTCTCGCATTCTATGTTCAACGCTGAAATCTGGCTGCACAGTGATTCACGGCTTATATGGTTGTCGTCGGCGACGAGGATGCTGACAGGCCCGGATTCAAAATCGAAAAGAAGATCACGTCCTGGGACTGACGACATCAGCGGCAGATGGAATATGCAGTAGAAATCCGAGCCTTTCCCTGCGAAGCTCGTAAGTCCTATCTCCCCCCCCATCAGCTCCATCAGGCGCTTGCATATGGGGAGCCCGAGGCCCGCACCTCCATAACGCCTTGTGATGGACGCATCCAGCTGGGTGAACTTCTCGAAAATGAATTTCTGGGATTCCTCCGGAACTCCTGAGCCAGTGTCGATCACATCGATCCTTATCTTCGCCGAGATGCCGTCGGTCTCCAGGCATGATGCCTTGATGAGCACATGGCCTTTCTTTGTGAATTTGACGGCATTGACGGTAAGATTGATAAGCACCTGCCTTATCCTGATCGCGTCCCCTATCACGTATCGAGGCGTGCCTTGTTCGAAGCTTACTATGAGCCTGAGCCTTTTTTCCGCGGCGGCGACTGAATTTATATGCACGACATCCTCTATGGTCTCCAGCATGTCAAGAGGTTCCTTCTGGATGTCAAGCTTGCCGGCTTCGATCTTGGACATGTCCAGGATGTCGTTTATGAGCGAAAGCAGCATCCTGGAAGAAGTGCATATCGCGGTGGCGTATTCGACCTGTTCAGGAGAAAGCTTCGATGACTGCAGGAGCTCGGCCATCCCAAGGATGCTGTTCATGGGCGTCCTGATCTCGTGCGACATGTTCGCCAGGAATTCGCTCTTGGCCTTGTTCGCGGATTCAGCGGACTCCATGGCCTGCTTCAGGGATCTTTCATATGCCTTCCGCTCGGAAACATCCTCCTTGAAACCGATGAAATGGGTGATCTGCCCATTGTTCATTATGGGGGAGATGGAGACAAACTCCCAGTAGAGGTCGCCATTTTTCTTTTTGTTCTGGAACTCTCCCTTCCATTCCTTTCCGGCAAGGAGCATACTCCACATCTGCTTGTAATATTCAGGGCCTTGGACACCGGATTTCTGTATGTTCATGTTCCTGCCGATGACTTCCTTCATGGTGTATCCGGTGAGCTTTGTGAATTTAGGATTCACGTATTCTATGTTTCCGTTCATGTCCGTGATGACAATGCTTGCCGGACTGTGTTCGACCCCGAGCACGAGCATGTTGAATTCAGCCTGCATATGCTGCCTTTCAATGGCGGCCCCGATGATGTTGGCTGAACTTTTCAGGACTTTTATCTCAGGTTCGGACCAGGATCTTTCATGCCGTGTCTCAATGAAGCTTATCTGCCCCCACCACTTGTCAGCGGACTTGATCGGAATGACAAGGATGGACTTTATGTTCAAGGCGGTGAGGAGGCCCCTCTCGTTTTCAGGGAATCCTGCAGCGTTTCCATATATGGTGCCGCCATTCTCAAGGATTTCCTGCCATCTTTCGAATCCAGAGCTGCTGAATGAGAAATCCTGGAGGATAGGATTTCCGCTCTGCCTCTGTGCGTTTTCCAGGGCCCATTCGTATTTCAGGTTCGTCGTAATTTCACCGGAGTCGTCCGGAAGATTGTTTTCGCAGATGAAGACCGAATTCAGATCCGCCGCCTTGCCTACCTTTGCAAGGGCATCATTGATTGCCGATTCGAAATCGGGCAGCTTGATGAGGCTTTCCGAACAATAGCTGGCGGCTTCGAGAATGATGTTCTGGCGCTTGAGGATCTTCTCAATGTCCTCCCTGTCCTTTATCTCCCTTGTGAGGTTTTCATTGACGGAGTGGAGCTTCTCCGTCCTGTCGGACACCATCTTCTCAAGCTGGAGCCTGTATTGCTGGAGTTCCTCTTCGCTCTTCTTTCGCTCGGATATGTCGCGCCAGCTCGAAAGTATTTCCAAGCTCTGCCCGCTCTTTGGTGAAAGGAGCACGCGGTTGACCGATTCAATCCAGATGCTTGTCCCGTCCTTGCGGAGGAATTTGAATATTATCTGGAGTCCGGTGTTCTCCGGAATTGCGAAGATCGCATCAAACGTCTTCCTGTCGTCCTCATGGATGCGTTCATGGAACCTGGCCCCCTCAAGCTCTCCTGAAGCAAACCCAAGCACCCTCTCGCAGGAGGGTGAGAAGTATGTGGCATTGTCGGGTGAAGACAGCCTTACGAGTACGTCATGGGAATTGTCGGCGAGTATGCGGTACCTTTCCTCGCTGTCCTGCAGAAGCTTTCTGTTTTTCACCATGAGATGGTGCAGGTATAGCAGGAATATGGAGAACATCAGGAGGACGAATGTCGCACAGAACCATAGGAAATCACGGTTCAAGTATAGAGGCACAGGAGCATCGGCTTCCGAAGAGTCGGCGGCGAGCGCCGTGATAGATGGCGCTATGGCTGCAAGCACGTAAAATATTTTTGCCCAGATTCTCATGTCCCTGTTTTCCTGCGGATGGAGATCCCCGCATAGCTTACGCAGTGCGAGTAGTCGCCTGTCATTTCTCCGCTTGTGGTGTATTCGACGAGTTCAGGCTCGAAAACAGCGCCGGTCTTCTTGACAAGCTCAATTGTCTTCAGGAGGATCCTTATCGGGTTTGCTCCGCAGATGGTCGCCCTTGTCCTGTCAATATAGCTGGAAAATCCCCTGAAATCGAGAGCGGTTATTTTGTCCACGGCTCCCATGTCGAGCTCCTTCAGTTTTTCAGGAATGTTTTCCGAGAAGGGCTTGTACCCGAACGATCGGCCGAAATGCGTGAAGTCCGAGCTTATCACCCAGAGGTTTTCCGGTACAAGCAGGCCCGAGAGCGCTTCAGCTATCTCTCCGGCTGAATTGGTCTCAATCTGGCCGCACACGAACGGAATCAGCTTTATGTCCGGGAAAAGAATCTGCAGGAATGGAAGCTCAACCTCAAGGGAATGTTCGGGGATGTGAGCCTCTGTCATTTCCGAAATATAGGAGGTTTTGCTGTTCAGGAGTTTTTCGACGGCATCCAGGTCAACTTCAATATTCCCAAGCGGAGTCTTATATGCCTTGAAGGATGCCGCAACAATCCCTTCGAACGGGAACATGTGGGTGGGGGAGATGACAACAGCTCTCTTGTAGTCCCCGCCCTCTGCGGTCTTCAGTGTCTTTGCCGCAGTCTTGCCGGAATATACGTATCCTGCATGCGGGACAATCACTGCCTGGACTTTGCCGTAACCAGCCTTCGCTTTGCCAGTGTCTGCCGAGGAAAGCATTTTCTCCACATCTGCCTTCAGCTTCATCGGATTGGCATCATAGAACTGGCCTGCCACGGCGGGTTCCCTGACTGAAAATCCTGCTTTCATGCTACCCTCCCATCTGTATTGTACGGATTGCCGGGAATAATCTACAATTGGAATGCAGGTACTTCAATATGCCCGGGCGCTCTTGTTATAAAGAATCTCCGGCCCAAAAAGGGCCTTAGGAGACTCTTTATTACAGTTCAAATCCGGCTTCCTTGAGGAACTCCTCTCGTTCCTTCGGAGACATCCTGTCGATGAAATATCTTACAGTATATCCACCAATCATCTTCTTGCCGTCCTGGTATTTCCAGTCGGAGATCTCCTCGAGCTTCAAAGAGACCTTCTGCCCGAGCTTGACTTCCAGCGTCGCATCAGCATCGTTGGCGACAATACCCTGGATGATACCGTTGCTTTCATCGGTGACGTCAATCCACATGTGTTCATGCCCCCCGTCCGGGGTAGGGTAGGGCTTCTTGACGGAGAACGCATTTGTCCCGGATTTTTTTGCATGGAAGGCGGCAACGAAATCTTTGGATGAAGCCTTGGCCTTTGCTATCGCATCGTTCATTGCCTTGTCATCGGCCTTCACCTGAATGACTGGATCTGCGTCCTTGCTCTTTGAACATCCGGAAAAAACCAGCGTCAACGCCATCATAATAGCAATCAAAATCTTCATAAGGACTCCTTGTTTATATGTTTATCAGTGACAATTAATAATTCAATAATTGTTCATTTTCGTTCATACCACATCGCACAGAGGCGTTTGCTCTTGACTGCGAACGGGAAGATAGCGAAGAACATGAAGCTCAGCATGATCCTGTTCGTGGAGTACCAGGAGAACTTCCTTCCGGAGGTGATCGTAGGAATATTGACAATGACGAACTTGTATCCGTTCTTTTTGCCCCATTTGCGTAGCAGCCTCGAGAACCAGATCTCTTCGGAGGCGTAGATGGTTTCATCAAAGCCTCCGGTCTGTTCCCAGGCGTCCTTCCTGCAGAACAGGAATGAGCCCGCAGCCATAGGATGATACTTTACGGCGGTGTTCCAGGTCCAGAGGAAAAGCTTTCCGAACAGCGGAAGTTCTATGTCGAATGTGACTGATGAACCGCCGCCGCAGGCCTTGTTGTTCTCAAGCTGGTTCAGGCATTCGTCTATCAGGGCGGAAGAGATAAGCGTATCGGCATCCACAAAGAAAAGGTAGCGGCCCGAAGCCGCCTTGGCGCCTGCGTTCCGGGCCCTGGCAATGCAGTTGATCTTCTCGAAGACTACTTTTGCGCCCTTGGCTTTTGCGAATTCCGCAGTCTTGTCGGTGGAGTTGTTGTCGACAACGACTATTTCGCCCCTGAGGCCGTTGAAAGGATTTTCAGAGGCGGCAATGAGGCTGTCAAGAGTCTTCCCGATGAATCCCTCCTCGTTGAAGGCCGGGACGATCAGGGAGAAGTCGATTTTAAGATTTTCAGAATTTTCGGTCATAAATATTCTTATTCTAAGTAGGGACGGGCTTTAGCCTGTCCCAATCATAATAGCATTGATGGTACATGCTAAAGCACGTACCTACTTCCTATTCAGCTTCCCCAGCCTGCAGGAAGCGCAATCCCCGGAATTATCATTGCAATGTTTCTTGTACAGGTGCATTGCTCCGTGGAATGAGGCGGTATCGCAGATTATCCTGCGGAACCGCTGCGGAGGCATGAACCACCTGTGGTATGCCGTACGGACATTCCTGTTCATCTGCGGCATCGGAAGCAGCTGCCATGTCTTGAGCGCATATGCTCCGAGACGCATATCCTGTTTGATCGTCGAATAAGCGTGGAGCGCCGGCAGCAGGACATTCGCCGCGATGTCGTTCATCCTGTCGGGGCCGATTACTGATGACGGCTTGGAGAATTTCCTGAAGAAATTCACATAGTCGTTCCAGGTCTTGTGCGAAACAACAAGATCTTCGGTCAGATATTCCGCAAAATCTTTTTCCTTCATCCCGGACTGCGTCTTTTCAGACAGGAACTTCAGAGGTTTCCGGGAAAAGAGATTGAGAAGGACGCCAAGCGCCGCGATCCTTCGTTCGGGCATGTTCAAGGGGCGGACACCGGACTTCGCCCACCTGATGTTTTCCCGGCTTGTCATACGCGTCTTCCACCATGTCGCCCAGGTCTTTTTGACAAAGCTCTTCATTTTGTCGTCGAGTTTTGCGGATGAGGGATCCGGGAGGAGTCCGGATTCGCCCCAGAGCACGGCTTCAAGGACATCCCTGTCGTCGAGGTCGTCGTATTCGGAACAGCGCATGTAGAGTTCGATGAAGGCTTCACGGTTCTTCTTATATCCGCATGCCTCGAAGATGTGCTTCAGGCAGGTCTGTTCCGAGCCGGAATCGATCATCTCGCTCAGGAGGTTCCTGCTCTTTTCCTCGAACCTTTCAATGCCTGCCCTTGCAAAGGCATCATGGATTTCGGTATCGTCGGCTGAGGAGAAGAAGGAGACGCATGCGCCATTTGAGAATTTCTCGGACTCCGTCAGCGGGAATTCCGAACTTTTGTCCGGCCTTATGAGTATCGCCGGAAATGGCGGGACCTTGGCTGAATCCCCTGGAGGAACGGATTTTTTTGAAAGCACATGCAAGATTACATTGGCATAGTTCGGATCGGTGTGATGGCCATGCGCGAACCAGTCGGAATTCTCCTGATGCACTTCCACGTCGCCTGCGGCCTCCATGCCGTCGATTATCAGCTTTGCGCCTTTGAAGTCAGGCCCTTCCTCGAAGTTCCAGTTCCCCGGGAAAAGGACCGTAATGTCTTTTTTGTCGATGGTTTTTACCACAGTGCCATGCGGTATGCTGTTCCAAGCGGACTGCAGGCGCAGTTCGGGTTTAGTGTTCTTATCCTTGTCGGTCCTCATATTCCCCCATTATTCTTGAAATATTCCAGTAAATGATGTTTATTTTGCAAAGTCATAAAATAATCGGGCTATCTGAAAATGAAAACAATTTTATCGATACTCACGGGATTTTTATTGCCGATGGCACTTTTTGCCGTCGAGCCAGGAAATCCCCGTCTTACTCCAGTGGTCAAGGCTGTCTCAGAAGTACTTCCGTCGGTTGTGAACATAGGCACGGAGAGGATAGTCTCACGCCCGTATTCGCGCTGGGGCGAGAACGATCCTTTCGAAAGCCTGTTCAGGGATTTCTACGCGGAGCAGGGGGCGGTAAACACGACCTCGCTCGGAAGTGGCAGCATAATCGATCCCTCCGGACTCATACTGACCAACGCCCATGTCGTGAACAGGGCGACCAAGATAACCGTGACCTTGGACGACGGCTCCCAGTATACCGCCAGGGAGATAGCTACCGATGATCTGAACGACATCGCCCTTCTTAAGATTGAAAACCTGCCACAGGGAAAGAAGTTCAGGCCGATGAAGTTTGCACAGCCTGAGGACCTGCTTCTCGGTGAAATGGTAATTGCCGTCGGCAATCCATACGGACTCGGCCATAGCATTTCACAGGGCGTGCTAAGCGCCAGAGGAAGAAAGGCGACATATGAGGGGAATATCATTTTTTCGGATATTATCCAGACTGATGCCGCGATCAATCCCGGCAACAGCGGCGGACCTCTGATCAACCTCGACGGCGAACTCATCGGGATAAGCACGGCGATATTCAAGGAAGCCCAGGGAATCGGTTTCGCCATTCCGGTGAAGAGGCTCGAGGATGTACTGGCAAGATGGCTGATACCGGAAAGGTTCGGGGAGCTTTCCCTTGGAATCCTGCCGGCCCAGAAGAAGAACAAGGAAGGAACAATGGAGTTCTTTGCCGGTGAGGTCTTTGACGGAAGCCCGGCGTCCAAGGCCGGAATAAGGAAGGACGACAGGATACTCGAAATAAACGGCGTCAAACCCTCAAGTCTCTTAGACATCGGCCTTGTCCTATGGAAAATTCCAGCTGGAGGCGAAGCCAGGATTAAGACATCCGATTCCAAGACTATATCGCTCAAAGTCGAGAAGGTGAAATATTCGGATGGTTTTGAAATGGCCAAGGTAAAACTCGGACTCGGACTCCAGGAACTTACGCCCAAGCTTGCCAAGGCTCTTGAATATCCTTTTGAAGGCGGGCTTGTAGTCAGCGACATTCCTGCCGATACTGAAAATGTGAACAGGGGCGACATCCTTGTAAAGCTCGGGGAGATTCCTGTGAACAACGCTTCCGAGGTGGCGAAAGCGCTGATGGACAAGCATCACGGCGACAGTGTCGAAGCGATGTTCGTCAGCCTCATAAGGAAACGGGACAAGATGTTCATCATGAAACGGGTCGCAGTCATCAAGGTCAAGCTGTAAAAAATGTACAAGCTATTTATATTGTGTGCAATTTTAATTTTTTGCCAGATGGATATCCATGCACAAGCAGTTGAGGATGCTGGCCAGAAGAACCTGCAGCTGAACTACATTGTAAAACAGATCACTTCTCAAAAAGTATCAATTGAAGAAAAGCAGAGGCTTTTACGGAGATTAAGTCTCAATGATGAAGCCGCCGGTGCCTTAATAAGTTATATGAAAGATGCAGACAGTGCATTGGTCCTAGATATCTTCGAGATTGTTGCGACCTATGATGTGGGTAAAAATGGAATGATTTCCAACGAATTGGAGAATGCTTCGCTGGCCTTGATAAGGGACCGTGCCAATGACGTTGAACTTGCAAGTGAGCTTGTTTTTAAACTTCAGTGTAGAAAAAACAGCGAATTGCTTCCCTTTGCCTGTTTGAAGGCGTTTGAAAAATCGGATGACTTTTTTATTAAGATGTTAAAGGAAAAAAGTTCCTCGCTCAGAATGTTTTCACATTGTCAGCCTCTTGGTTACAAGGACTTCTATTGCAAGGTGATGGAAGAGAAATATGATTTGAAATCGACTTCCGTGGTTCTGGACTTGATCCAAGATAATGAAACAGTTATCAGCCTTATCAGGGAGGAGGACATTAAATGTTTTTTCTCTCCGGAAATTAAGGATAGCGATGAGCTTGCGGACAAGTCCCTTAAAATAATGGAGAAAGTATTCCATCGTAAATTTGCCGGCCTTGATGCCTTTGGAAAATGGTGGGGCAGCTTGGACAGGAAGTCATTTTCGCTGAATGAGAATTCCCTGAATGCGGCGTTGAACAAGGAACTGGATTACGAGGAAAGATCCTTTGCGCTACAACAGCTTTCTGCTTTTGAAGTTTCTTCTCCAGGAAAGCTTCCTGAGGCGTATTATGATAAACTTCTGGCAAGTATAAGGGACAATAGTGATGATGTTAAAATAAGGCAATGGATACTTGTCAACCTCCTTACTTGTAAAAAGGAGAGCCTAAGGCCTGAATTGTTAAAAATTCTTGAGACGACCATGGACAAAGATCTTAAATCCCGGCAATTATTCATTTTTATGAATTTGGGAGATTATGTCGATGATGAAAAAATCTATGCGAAAGTTCTTAAGGTAATGCAAGATAAGAATGAAAAGCTCGTAGACAGAAGCTTTGCCGCCATGGGACTGGGAGAAGTTTCAAAAAAAAGGAGAATTACAGCGGAATTGATCATGAAATACTATGAGGAGAACTTCAAGGCTGATGGCGAAAGAAGCCAAGCGAAGAACGTTGCAGTTTTTGGGCTGGAGAAAATAACCGGGTTCAAATCAGATCTCAACAAGCCCGAACATTACAGTCCGGATTTCTGGAAAGAAAAGATCTCGCAAATCCCTGAAGACAAGAAATAAAAACCGGTCCGGTTTTTATTTCTGCACCTGGAGGCTTTTCGCAGTATATTCCATGAGTTCGATGGCGTTGCCGTCGGGATCTCCGATCCATGCCTGTTTTGAGTTGTCCATGCCGACCTTGACATCAGTCACCTTCACGCCCTTCTTTTCGAGATCAGCCTTGAGCTGTTCGATATTGTCGACCTGGAGGCAGAAATGCTTGTACTGGTTTCCACCGACAAGCTCCTGAACTTTCCCGTCAGACCATTTCTTCTGGGCCATGGCGTGGTCGAATATCTCTATGAAGGTCTGGGTGCCGCAGGCGATATAATAGCCGAAGGGCTGCCTGTCCTCATTGTCGAGCGTGAACTTCAGCTTGAGTCCGAGCTTTTCGGTGTAGAAGGAGACCATTTCCTTCGTTCTTCTTGTGTGGAAGCAGATGTGTGCGAGCTGTTTTATCATCGGGGAATCCTCCTTTGTATTTTTCAACGTGTTGAAAAATACATTTGAAGTCCTTCAAATCAAGATGGGGATGGAAATAAAAAAGGCGCCGTCTTTTGAACGGCGCCTTGATTGGTGTCTTATATGACTATTAAATCTGGCCTAGGAACTTGGCTTTCTGCTCCTCAAGCATGAGACCGACCTTGTCGAAGTCGATCGGCTCATATCCGCCAACTGAGATCTCGGAGCAGAACACAAGCCAGGACTGATGATCCCAGTTGCCCTTGTTCTTCTTCACGAAGCTCTCTACCTTGCCGGATTTCGCCAGCTTTTTGAGGTTGCTTTCCTTGTCGCAGACCGGTGCAGCCTTAGTGCATTCGGGCTTTGCGCATGCCTTTTCCTGGACAGTTTTCGGACTCTTGCCTTTTTTCATTATATCCCCCGTTTTGTTAAGTTATTTTTTTAACGGAATGCTATTTATACATCATAAGTCGGGAATTTCAAGCAGAAATCCAGTGAAATTATCACCACTGCCATCCCGCGTGGGCAGCACTCGGAAAAACCACTTTGCCTGAGGCGGGAATCGAATGGGCATACGAAAATTTTACTTCTTGAGCTTCTTCCTGAGGGAATCCTGTATCTTCGCGAGCTTCTCCCTGCTGGCGGACATTTCAACACCGCAAATCGGGCATTTGAAATCGCCAAGTCCTGACATGTCCATGTCCCTGCGATGCTTCGTACCTTCGGATTCCTTGAAAATCCTCCCGCAGTCAGTGTTCTGGCATGGAACCAGAAGCTCCGTGTCCTTTTTCCCGAACAGACTACTGAAAATACCCATTGTCCACCCCCCTTGTTTTATTCCCGTAATACTTTAGCACCTGAATATATGCAGCAATAATCACGCCAGGCAAAGAGAGAATACGGTGGGGAATTGGAAAATTTCAGCAAAGCAGTTCCCCCCGGAAAAGTTTACAGAAGCAAATCTCCTTGCTCATGAGGACAATATAGATGTACAAACTTTAAAAACAAGGTTTTTTAGTTTGCAGGCGGCTTCTTTTCAAGCACCCTGCGCAGGGCGTCTTCAAGCTCCACTGCTGTTTTTACCTCGTTTATCTTCAATGAGCTGGAGCGCCCGTCCCTTGTCCTGACGGTGATCTTTACGGCATCCTTGTCCCCTCCCAGGCTCCTCAGGACCACTATTGCTGAAAATACGACTATGCCCAGGAAGAACACCCCGGTCAGGCTGTCCATGGCGATGAATGAATTGTTCCCGGAACAGAACCAGAGTACGAAATATCCCGAGATTCCTATCAATATCACCACGGCAAGGTTTGTCTTGTTGATCCCGCAGTCGGAAAGCTCGAAGGAGGTGATGTCTCCGACTGGTATGTTCTTGTCCTTGATGACAAGTGCTTCATCGGTCAGTTTGATGCCATTTCTCTCAAAATATGTCTTTGATCCGTTCATGTGTTCAGATGATCCTTGAGATCTCCTCAAGTTTCATACGTTTGCCTTCCTCCGGCGGTTCCATTGGACTTGCAGGATGGCCCAGGCTGATCAGGGAGAGGATCTGGAGCGAGCGGGGGAGCGTCAGTATTTTGCGGACCTGCTTTTCATTGAACCAGCCGATCCAGCAAGTACCGAGACCCTGTGCTTCAGCCGCAAGGACGAAATGTTCGCCCGCGATCCCGATGTCAATCAGATGATACTGGACTTTTGAGATCATCGGGGCGATTGTGTGGGTGAGAATGCTCGTTTCCGCGCATAGCACGACGATCACAGGAGCCTTCTGTGCCCAGGGCATGGAGATTCCGGGGAGAAGTCCGTCGGAACATAATTTCCTGCGAAGTTCGCAGTCCTTGACGACTATGAAACGCCATGGCTGCTTGTTGCAGGCTGATGGCGCGAGGCGTGCCGCCTCAAGGCAGTTTCTTATGAGAGCGTCAGGAACAGGAGCCTCGCTGTAGTTGCGGCAGCTCCTGCGTTTCCTGACGAGGTCAAAAAAAGAATTGAATTCAGTTTTCAAAGACAAATTAAAGTTTGAACTCCAACAATGTGTTTTGTTCCCACATCAAACACTGCGTCTTGATATCACAATCTTCATCCCCGACACCCCGCTCCGCCCAAGGGCTACGAGGGGCAGGCCTGACACCTGACACCTGGTTCTTCAGAATCCTATGAGCGGCTTCTTGCTCTGTTTTGCCACTTCTATGTCCTGGCTTTCCCATACGGCAAGGCCTGTTTCAAGGTCCGTGAGCGTCATATGGAAATAGAAATATGATTCACGCATCCTGCCTTCGGCTGTCTTCATCTGGGTGATCTCGCCGGCGAGGCTGAAATCGGGAGCTATGGCCGTTCCCTGCTTTTTCACGGTCTTCTGGTTGAACATCTCGTCGTCCTCAAGCGCGCGCACCTGCTTGGTCGACTTGTCTATTGCGCCGGCTCCGCTGACAGCGGTGGTCGTGATTGCCTTGCCGGAGCGCAGGATCGAGCTTGTGATCTTCTGCGTGAGGATCTGCACGTCGATGTGCTGGGATGTCGAGTTCTTCACCGTGCTGACCATTATGACGGCTTTTTTCCCGTCGGCCTTTACAAGCGTACCTGATTCAAGAAGGGAGTTTATGCATTTCTCCGCGGCCATCTGCCAGTCCTTGAAATTGATCTCGTCCGTCGTTGTAAGTCCTGCATTCCCCGACGCATCGATCCTTGCCGGATCCGAACCGCATCCACAGACCGCCAGCATGGCGGCCATAATCAGCATTGCAACCGTGATTCTCATATTACTACCTCCTTCAATTTATGAATATTTCTACGTTCTGTTTCTTTTTTTCAGAGTCAATCTTCTCCTGGATCAGTTCCGATATCTTCTGGTTCTTCATGCCCTCGAGCAGGAATCCCTTCACGTCATTGAACGGCATGAAGTCGGATTTCAGTTTCTCGGTGAGCTTGATTATGTGGAAGCCATAGTCGGTTTCAACGACCTCGCTGATATTTCCGGGCTCCATCGCGAAAGCCGCCTTTTCGAACTCTTCGGCCATCCTGCCCTTTTCAAAGGCCCCGAGATCTCCACCCTTCTCCTTGCTGGGACATGCGCTGTTCTCGGCTGCGAGCTTCGCAAAATCCTCGCCCTGCTTGATCTTGGCGAGAATCTCAGAAGCCTTTTTCCTGGCAGCATCCTTCAGCGCCTGCTCTGCCTTCTTCTTGTCCTCTTCAGACATGCCTTTTTCCTTTTCCGGATCAATATCATCGGGAGTGATGAGTATGTGTGACGCGCGTACCGATTCGGGCCTCTTGAAACGGTCCTGGTTCTCACGGTAGTATTTTTCAGCGTCCGCGTCCGTGACAGTTATTCCGGGGACAACTTTGTCGTCTATCCATTTCTTGATGGCGAGTCCGATGGCCAGATTCTCCAGGATTGCAGCCTTTGTCATGCCCTGCTTGGCAAGGGTTTCGTCAAGATTCTCCGGAGGAACCTGGGCCGTGAGATTCTTGAACTCCTCCTCAGCCTTGACAGGATCCGGATTGTAACCGTCGGCCTTGGCCAGCTTGAGCAGGATCTTGGATGCGATTATGTCATTGAGCCTTTCCTTGACTTCCGCCTTCCATGCTTCAGGAGGTATGGCTGAAAGCTGTCCGTTGTCCTTCATCATCATGAGGATGGGCTTGAACTCCTCCTTTATCTTGTCGCGTGTTATTTTCTCATCGCCTATCTTGGCGACGAGATCAGGCAGGAATGCCAGAGGGTCGGCATTGGGATCGGCCTTTGCTGCGGTTTCAGGGGCTGGTTTCGCCTTGGTGTCAGACAGGGGAGCTTCCTTCTTTGCGGAAGGCTGTTCAGGCTTTGCAGGCTCAGTCTTCGTGAGTTCTTTTCCTGCCGGAGCTTCAGCTCTCTTGTCGGCGCCGGACCATGTGCATGAAGTGCATGCAAGGACAAGCACCGATATTAGATACAGTTGTTTTTTCATCGTCTCTGACACCTTATTTTATACTTTTAGAGGTTCCCTTTGATTTATCAGCCTCAACTACCGGTTTTGGGACCGAACCGCTAATATAGTCCAGATAGTCCAGAATAACAGGATGTTCTGGATTTTCCAGTCCCAGTACCGAGAGCGCGGATACCGCCCTGGAATCATTCTTTGAAAGCAGGGCGAAGGCTTCGATGGAAAGATCGTCTACAGCCTTCCGTTTCTCGCTTGAATATAGTTTTTTCGCAAGCGCCAGCTTTTCATTTGCGAGGGGCAGCAGTACCTGGGCCGGCTTGTATTTCGCGGCGATCATCTTTATTTTCGCGGCATTCCTTGCGAGGCGCGTCACATTGGAACTGTCATTTACGGCCTCCACCGCCTCCTTCAGCTGCTTCAAGGTCTGGAGTTCATTCAGGATGGCTAGGAATTCGTCGCTCCTTCCCTCCTTGAACATGTGCTCATCCGTCATCTTTATTGCCTCGTCGATCCTCCCTTCATTGACAAGCAACTGGATTTCGGACACCTTGGAGTTGCTCTTCTCGGTGGTTTCAAGATTGGCAAGGAATATGTTTCCCGCATCGAGCTTCCTAAGCCGTTCGATCTTCTTGACTGCCGACTGGTGGTCCCCTTTTTCGAGGCTGTTGAAAGTTTCCTGCACAAGACGTGAGCGCACAGTAGGCGGGTCAGGGGCCTCCTTCTTCTTGAAACATCCAGCCGAAAAAAGCAATGAAAGCGCAAGAACGGCTGAAAAAACAAAGATAAGATGTATTTTCCTCATCTGAAGCTTTATTAAATATTATTTCCCTGTTAATTTATAAATGTCCCATAAGAATAGCATTTATTGTACGAAAATAAACCATTATAACAAGGATTTTAATATGAGAATTGACGGAAGGAAGAACGGACAGCTCAGACCTGTCAGGATCACACCCGGATTTTTAAAGCATCCCGCAGGATCGGCGCTTATCGAATTCGGCAATACCAGGGTCATCTGCGCAGCAAGCATCATGGAGGAAGTCCCCTCGTGGATGAGGAGCCAGAAAGTGCCCGGAGGCTGGGTCACAGGCGAATACCAGATGATACCCGCCTCGACACCCGACAGGACAAGACGCGAGATCAACCATCCAAGCGGACGTACCCAGGAGATCCAGCGCCTCATCGGAAGATGCCTCCGCGCCGCTGTCAACCTCGGAAAACTCGGACCACGCTCGATCTACATCGACTGCGAAGTGATCGACGCCGACGGCGGAACACGCTGCGCAAGCATCACCGGCGGCATGGTCGCCCTGCAGCTTGCCATAAGAAAGCTCATGAAGGATGGAAAACTGGCCGAGAATCCAATCCTGTGCAATATTGCCGCGGTAAGCGTCGGAGTTGTCAAGGGGGAAGTCCTGCTCGACCTGTGCTACCAGGAAGATTCGAGCGCGGATGTGGACATGAATCTCATAATGACCGATCAGGGACGCATCGTCGAGGTCCAGGCCACCGGCGAGGAAAGCACCTTCTCCAAAAAAGAATTTGATTCCATGCAGAAACTCGCTGAAAAAGGGATCAACCATCTTTTCGAGCTCCAGAAGAAGGCGCTGAAGTAAGCGTGACGGTGCATCGGAGTATCCTCTATCATTTCAAGTGCGATAAAACCACCACGGGAACAAATGAAAGAAAGTTTGTCCTCCGTCAAATCCCGCTTGAGACGTTTCTTGCACTCAGCAATTATGGCCTTATGCCATCTCCTGACTAGTTTTTCATTGTCCATGATTTTGCCAACGCCTATGCTCAAGTATCTCGCGGAGCGGGATTACATGTAGCGGCCTAGTTAAGAATTTATACCTTGTCCTTTTTTTGTATTTACGTCAGGCACTTTGGCCTGACCCGGGAGTGCTTGCCCTGAGCTTGTCGCAGGGCGCGTGACATAGTTTTAAGTTTACCCATCATTTGCTTATTTCCTAAATTTAGGCTTGAAAATCAAAATAAAGGCCTAAAAATGCATTCGTAATATATTAAATGACAATTAGTTAAGTGGAAACGTCCCTGTTGTCCTCTTGTCAGAGTGTAACCTGTTATGGAGTCACGGGTCAATGAGATAACCACTTCCTGACCATCTTCTCTTTCACTTCATCGAGAGCCTTATCAGCATCTACTCCGGCGATGTTTGTCGCAGTGACCAAGGCAAAATTCCTCGCTGGCGCGAGCCACATGCTAGCATACCAGAACGTATTTGACCCGTTGTGCCAAAGCTCCTTTCCTCCTGCCCAATCACTCTCGACGCAGAGCCAGCCGAAGGCGTAATCACTGCCGGCAGGAGGGGTATGGAGTTTTCGCATGGTCTCTGTCTTTAGTAGCCCGTTCTGCCTTTCTCCCTCTACATGGAAGACCGCGAAGAGCGCCAGGTCATCTAACGAGCAATGAACCCGACCGGCAGCCGAGATCGCCGGCGGATTATCCTTTTGGCTCGGTGTCTTCACGGACTCCGTTTTCGTATGGCCCCAAGGCTGATCAACTTCGTCCTTCGTTCCAGGCGGGCCGAAGCCGGCGGAATCCATGTGCAGAGGGCTGAACAGTTTTTCAGTTGCCAGATGCTCCCACGGCTCGCCGATGGCTCTTTCAATCATCGCACTCACGATGGCATAGCCTGAGTTGGAGTAGATCATCTTTGTTCCAGGTGTAACCGCGAGTGGATAGGCGAGAACAGCTCTGGCAAATTCGTAACGTTGTTGCGTCGGCGTGCCATTTTCCTCCCATGCGCGCGACCATGCAACGCTGTCTGGATTGTTGGCGATCCCGCCGCGATGCGTGAGCAACTGTTCCAGCCTCACAGTTTCGCACTGTCGATGGATCTCCCCTGTCAATTCTGGAAACACCTCGGCAACGGTAGTATTCCAACGCAACCGGCCTTCCTCGATGAGCATCGCGGCAATGGTAGCCGTCATGGACTTGGTGCAGGAGCCGATGTGGAACTTGTCGCTGGTTGCTACTGGCACGGCATTGCCAGTCTTGCGGATACCCACGGCCGCGCGGTCACAGACTTTGCCGTCCTTCACGACAACCAGACCAAGTGCAGGCAGGTCATATTTGTCGCGAATTTCCTGCAAAGCCTTCATGGCCTCCGGAACTGATGCTGGTTGCTCCGCTGATTTTGGCAAGGTCATATCGGCATCCTAATCAAATTTACTTTCATTCTTTTTTGAAAATAAACTTCGGTCAGGGAAATATCAAGGGAACCTTGGAAAAACTGAAGATGCATTTGCTTTTTTGTATTGCTTGTAGTTAAGCCATTATTGGCTGTGATTCACTTGATTGGGAAAACACGCAAGAATGCGTTAACTACAAGCGAATATCGAAGATAGAAGACCTTGCATCTGGAGGATTCGAACGTTCTTAAAGTAGGTACGGGCTTTCGGTGTCCGGCGTAGCCTTTGGCGAAGTCAGAAGGATGCACCATTCTTAATTCTTAAAATTCCAAAATTCTGGTACAGCCTAAAGGCCGTACCTACTTAACGCGCAAATCCACCAATGGTAAACAATCATCGAATTTCAGTTTCCCATTGATGTCAAGAATCAGCTATGGCAATGTGATGGGAGATGGCTGTGGAGCGTACGGGGTGGAGGTCGCCTTGCCGTCCTTCATGCGGATGATGCGGACATTTCCGTAGAGCGGGGATGCGAGGTCGGCGACTTTCTCCACGCCTGTCTTGATTTCCTCTTTTCCAGTTTTCTCGTTCTTGATTTCAGAACGGAATTTCTGTTCGGCCTGTACGGTGAACTCGGGAAGCAATTCGAGCGTGATGGCTGCTTCAATACGGTATCCGAGATTGATCCAGCGTTCACTGACTCCTACTTTAATCTGCCTGGATTCCACCGGCGCACCATTTCTGCTGAGCTTTGCCGTGCCGATGCGTTTGCCCTTGGAATCTTTGGCGGTCGATGACAGGAGCAGTGTGACCGCTTTTGACAGGTCGTTTGTCTTGGAAAGGGTTATTTCCACGCCATCGCCTTCTTCAAATGGCATCGAGTCGGAAACAGTGGCAAATACATTCAAGATCCCCGCGTCGCGCCTCATGCTGACATCCCCTATGACTTCGCCTTTTTCAATAATGGAGACACCGGGCACATTGGGATTCCATTCGGTGTATTCACCATCGATCCCGATTCCTCTTGTGACATTGCCATACCAGTTTGAGTATGGGATCGTGATGGGCTGTTTTTCTCCAAACTGAGATGCTGTGCCGAGTTTGATGTTTCCGTTTAGACGGGTTGTCTTGCCGGGGCCTGAAATTTCGATGATGCGGTCGTCGCCGCTGGATACTGCAAAGAGTATTTTCTTTTCCGTTTTGGGATCCCTGATGAACAGTCCGGTGAAATTTTCGATGTTAATGACATTTCCGCCGACTTTTGGATGAACTCCATTTTCATCGAGGAGGACGTCTCCAAGGACAAAGCCGTCCTCTGTGTATCCGACGTAGTTGGCGGGTTCAATGTTGTGCGCGAGCACGATGCCATCCACTATTCCGGCAATTCCTGATACGGTGGTGAAATCACACAGTCCCGGTATTGTGGAATGGCTGCCGGCGATCCATTGGGCCTTGCCGTCTTTGATCTTGACGAGACGGTTTTCGGTGGCGCGGTCCCAGAAGCTCATGTGGCGGTGGGGGCCTATGTTGCAGATGTAGTAGACGGAACCGTCCTTCTCATAGGAGACGAAATTGTAGCTGCCTCCTTTGCCCCAGTAGTTGGATTCACCTTCCTTGACGTATGGCGTGAATGAGCTCTTCTGGTACTTCGGTGCGCCGCATCCGCTGGTATTTGCAGACGCCCACTTGCCCGTGAGCCCATGCAATGTGAGGTCGCGGTCGATCCAGGCGGTCTCCTCCGTGTCGGGGTCGATGTATTTTTCTTCGTCCTGGATGAGCCCGTCGCCGTTCTGGTCGGCCCATGAAAAATCATTCTGGGGTGTCTTGGAATTCTTGCCCGAATTCCGCGATATGAAGGCGCTGGGAATCCAGCGGTCGCTCTTCCAGATCCACAAGCCTGCTCCGAGGGGATTGGAGGCGCGGTTGCCCTTGGACATGCGGAAGAGATATTTGTTCCCGTTGGCCGCCTTGAATGCAATGACATGCCCGTAGCCGTTGTCGGCCAGATCAGTCATTGTAGGATTCCGCGTTGCGCCATCGGCTCCGAGTCCGAGATCCTGGATGGAGACGATTTTCCATGCGGCCGCCGGAGCAAGGGGATTTTTCCTGTAGAGATCATAGTCGAGCTTGGTTTCAATGAACTTGGCATTCCCGCCGCAGTTGTAGAATACGCGCGACACGTCGTCGAGATCAGGGCCGAACGTATTGTAGGCGACAGGGCCGTAGAAGTCTTCGAGCCATTTACCTTCGGGTGTGATTTTGATGAAGCGCTTTGGTGGTGACGTCATTTCTGCGAGCCAGATGTTGCCGTCGATGCCGACCGTCATTGAAGTGATGTTGACGAAGGAGAGGGGATTGTATGGAATGGAATTGGCGCCTCTTCCTCCTGCGATGCCGAATGATGTGATGAGCTTTCCATCAGATGAGAATTTCCTGATCTGCTGGGAACTGCCAAGGTCGGACACATAGAGAAATCCTTTTGCATCGGCGCAGACGGCCTTTGGCGCTTCGAGATTGTCGATGATGACTCGACCGGTTTTTTTTGCAATCTCCCAGCCGATGACTTGTTTGCCGCTGCAGATTAGGAGTGTTGCGCCGTTCAGGCGTGACAGCCCTTGCGGAGCCGGGGATTTGCAGCCTATGTCGTTTTCAACTGCGCCCGAACTCAAGTCGACTGCACCGATCCTGTTTTCGGCGGGGACGCTGAAATAGGCTTTGCCTCCGACGATGGCGAGTCCATCGACGGCATTTCCGTCAGCAGGCAGTTCCAGCGCTGCGCGGGCTGACGCGCCCTTGGCCGTTCCCATGGGGACATCCTTGCCTGTGTCAGGATCGATGCGGACCAGGCTGCTTTTTGTTGCATCAGTATTTATAATGCATGCCATCCCGTCTCCTGCGGCGATGTGGCGGGCGGTCTTGAATCCACCGGCGGAACGTTTCCAAAGTGCGACACCGGTCTGCGGATTTATCTTCCTTATCGATGGCTGGCCCTCCTCGCATGCGTTCGCCATGTAGATGCCTCCGGCGTCTGAAGCGACGGATTTCTGCGGGCCGTGCTGTCCGCCGATGGCACCCAGGCCGTCCGGTGTGCGGTATGGAGGACGTCCGGAACTTCCTACGCTTCCCATGAAGTCGGCCTTCATGCAGTCGAACAGCAGGGCTTTCCACTGGTAGCTGCCGGCGGGCAACGGTTCCCCGTAGCGGTCGCGTCCATCCCAATGGATGACATGCCTGCCTGCTGTGAATTCTGTTGCCATGACAAGCTCCCGCAGGATCCACCCGTTATTGTCTGTAATGTTCAGGCTGAGCCGGCCAGGCCTTGGAAGTTCCACTTCAATATCGGCGCCGCCTGTAGGCTTCCCGATCGCCAGTACAGGTTTGTCTGCGCTTATCGCAATGCTGTCCACGTATCTCGCATCGCCCCATGTGTCAGGATAAAGCCTGGCCTCAGTGGGAAGATCCTCGATGGTCAGGCCCGGTCCTTCTTTTGTAAAGAGCCAGATGGCGCCTGCATTCTGCATTCCACCCGGATCCGAGAAGACTACCTGTGCGTCAAAGTTGAATTTTTCGGGGCGGTGCTTCCATATACCGAGGGTATTCCTCCAGGGAAGACATATTTCCATGCAATACCCTTTGCCGTCGTATTTCCTGAATGAGACCTGCGCGCCTTCCGCAGGGGCAACGTAGTCAAACCGGGCTTCGCCCACAGGGGATTTGAAGGTGTACGGTTTTTTATTTCCGGATTTCGGACGGTACACATAGACTTCATTCTTCTCGTTGCGGAGGCAGGCGGCCACCCGCTGTTCATCACCATCCTGCGTCTTGAAATAAAATGCGACAGTATCGCCGCCTTTGAACATCTCCTCCGGAGCGGTGGCTGCGTTTTTCAGGGGACTTGGATCTTCAACCTCCACAAATGCGTAGAAATTATTATAGTCTGCGGCGAAGCGCATCTGGGCTTTGCCATCCTTCGATGACAGGAGCGCTGTCGCCGGGACCTGCCAGTCCTTCGAGTCTCCGTCAATGACAAGATGACCTTTGAGGTTGAATATCTGGGCATCCTTCTGTGAAGGAACTGATGCCCCTTTTTTTTCCTGTCCGGGCACGGTTGCCTGGAGGCAGAGGCAAAGCAGCACGGGCAGGAGATGTTTGAAGCGCAGCAATGTGATCATATGTCAAAAACCTTTCACTTGGTACGGATCAAGTAAACTATTTCGTTTACTTGTTCCTGCCGGATATGCGGTCTTAGAAATTGAACACGCCCCAGTTGGCGGGTTCCATCTTCAGCTCGAACACTTCGTCCGCGACAAGTCCGGTCTTCTGGTTGTTCCAGTAACTGCGCAGAACCGTGTCCTGCCCGGCGCTGTCGCCATGTGTGACACCAATATCCCCTTGAAGCTTGAGACCGTTCCTGGGATTCAGTCCAAGGCTCTTGAGGGGAATTGCGGCCTCGAGGATGTATTGCTTTTTCTTGGCGTCTGCCTTCACTTCGATCTTTGCGTCTTCGAGCACCTTGACACTCTGCATCTCATATCCCTCGCGGATCACGCCAGAGAAAAATTTGCGCGGCTGCTTGTCTTCTGCAATCCTGCGGAATACAACTGCCGTTGGCTTGCCCTGGAGGTTGCCGATGGAAAGACGCAGATCTCCGAGAACCGCCTCATTGCGTTTCGGTTCGGCTTTTGGATCGGTGCCGATCTGGAAGTCGACAGTATCTCCCATTGCATACATCTGGGCCGGATCACTGGCTCCGTTCACCCATGGCGTGTCGTCGCCGACCTGCCATCCAAGATAAAGGTTGTTGTCGTCGTAGGAGATGGCGGCCTCGACCTTGGCAGCCTTGTTTTTTTCAAATTTCAATGTGTCAATGCCGGAAAAATCCTTGCGCAGATCACCAGTGAAGCTGATGGTCTGTTTTTTCACAGTGCATATTCCGGTACCGATGCTTGCCTGCAGCAGCTTCTCGCGGAAGTTCTTTGCCAGCGCGATGTCGGTGTCCTTGACTTCAAGTCCGCCGCCCTTGATCTTTTTGACGGTCTCAAGTCCGACAACTTTTAGATCGATATAGGCTGTCTTCCCCGCCTGGAGATAGAGCTGGCCTTCCTTTGTCACGGCTATCGAGCCGCCGAAATCTTCAGCGCCCATTCCGGGAGGACAGTTGTCCATGATGGCGCCGGGTACAGCGCTTTCGGGCCATTTGATTTTCATTGGATCCGCTTCAAACAGCCTGCTCAAGTAGAAACCTTCACCGGTCATGATATGCCATTCGCCCTTGTCGGTTCCGATGACAAAGATGTCGCCGATGGGATCTGGAAGTCTGCCGGTTCCGACAATGTCATAGGCGCCACGGATCATTCCTGTCTGCTGCGGAGGCGCCCTATGTCCTCCGTGGACACCGACATAGTTGTTGGGATAGCTCCATTTGAGTTTTCCGGACTCTATGTCGTAGCATACGAAATCGCTGTTGTTCTTGCCGTAATGGCCATTATAGACAATAAGTTTGCCATCCTGTGAACCGCAGCTGCGCTGCGAGCCCATGCCGCCACGGCTACGGATGTCTTCTGGAGCAGGCATAAGTTTTTCCTGGGCCAGATCATATATTGGCGCACCGCATTTTGTCCAGGAGGTCGGCGCAATACGGTAGACTCCGCCATAGAAAATCATGCTTTGAGTCATCGGCATGTACCAACCGGTGATCCACCCTCCCAACGCAACATTATATTCCTTGATTTCCTCAGGCTGCTCCTGCTGGTCGTCGTTGGCATCAGACCATATTCGTGCCCCGGTGATATTCCCTACAAGCCATCCCTTTTCATTTTTCTTGTCGCTGAGAGCTTCGAGACGGGCGCGCAGCTTGTACGATCCCGGTGCGATGCGTTCATATATCGAGACAGGATTGTATCCGTGGATCCAGCCCTCGGCAACAGCCACGTACTGCCGGCCTTCAGGACTGAGGCCGATACGGCTGTTCGCCATCTCCTTGCGGTGGAAGACGCCGATGCATGCCGCTTTTCCAGTCTCCTTGTCCAGACGCCATTCACATCCGCTCCCGACCATTACCATCGGATCCAGAGAGGATATCGCCCCTCCGGTCGCGCCATAGGGCGTGGGGCCGAAAAACTCATTGATGAAAGCACCGGTCTGGCTGTCCCAGCAGGAAATCCGTTTGGGCTTGTCATCTTTTTCAGCAACCCAGAGCTTTCCTTTGGAATCGACTTTCAATGCAGTGATGAAACGCATGCCGCTCGGATCCCAGGGACCCAGAAGAGGACGGCCGCCTTTCTTGCCGATGCTGCGCATAAGCTTTCCGTCCTGTCCGAAAACCTGTACCTGGTTATCGGGGTCAAGGAGCCCGACATATATTTCACCATCCTTGCCAATTGCAAGACCACGGGCGTTTTCCAGACCTGAAACAACAGATTCAGTTTTTCCATCATCCTTCAGGCGAAGGACCTGTTTGCCGGCGGAAATTACATATATGGTGCCATCGGACGAGGCTTCAATATCGCCAGGTTCGGCAATGGCGATTGTATTAAGTTCTTTTCCGGTTTCGGCATCAAGGACACGGATGTTCTGGCCCTGGCTCAGATAGAGTTTTCCTTTTGCAAAATCAAGACCGAGCATGCCTTCGCCGATCGGCAGCACCGCCGTATCCTGTCCTTTCCAGGAACTGTAATCCCCTTTTTTCGCATCGATGCGGTATAATGCTTTTTCATGGCCGTCATTGACATATGCAATCCCATTTCCCTCGGCTATATGGATTGCGCCTCCGAACCCGCCGTGCTTGTGGCGCCACTTCACTTTTCCATCGAGATCCGTGCAGACCACCGCTTTGCCGGCCTCGGAACCGTTCCAACCCAGGAACATCTGCTTGCCGTCAGTAGCGACTGAGCTCGGCTTCCCATGATCGCCGCCCCAGTTTCCTCCGGGTGAATCGAATGGAGTTTTTCCGGAGTTGTCGGCCCAGCCGACCAGGCGCAGGCCAAGTCCGCCATGATAGATGGCCTCCCATGTGTATGCACCCGGCTGGACAACTTCCCCTGGCTGGAAATGGCTCATGTTGGTCAGGCCGTCCCATAGGATTTCATGCTTGCCGGCGGTCATGAAGTTGGCGGTCAGCAGCTGGCGCGCCACAAGTCCATCGGAGTTTTTGATGTTCAAAGAAACGAAACCGTCTTCCGGCATATCAAAATTGATCTTTGCAAACCCTTCCATCTTCTTTGCTTCGAAGAGGGTGGCCCAGTCGACCGAGGGCCTGCCGTCTTTCATTGCAACGTCGAATTCGCGCCTGTCCGCCATGATCAGCTTCTGCGGCTCCACTTTGCCACTGGCTGTGAAAGTTCCGAACCCCCAGCAGGTGAACGCCTGGAAGGTGAACACCCGGTCCGGTGTAACGCCCGGACGGAAAATATCCTTCATCGTAATGCGGAAATTGCTGCTGGTATTGAAATTGGCTTCCACTGAAAAAACAATCTGTCCATCGGCCTTCGGAGTGATCCCTCCGGCGACAAGTGTCTTCCAGGGCAGGGACAGCTCCTGCACATATCCCTTGCCGTCGGCATTCTTTAAAAAGGCCTGCTGCGCCCCTTTGGTCTTCGCATCCTTGAGATCTTCGTGCGTCTTTTTCGGGAACGCCAGGTCAATGACATCCTTCCCGTCGCGGTCGCTCCAGGCGGTGACCCAGCAGATTGGCGGAGGATTCTTCTCTTCCGGTTTTGCAATTATGCGCAGCTGGAGGGAATCCCCTCGCCATGCGTGGTCGCCTGCAACGGATCCGGGATTGCTCATGGGAGTCTCGTCAATCCACCGGGCAAGTACATAAAGATTGTCGGCATCGTACATGGCATGGATCCACACACCCATCTTGTCCCGCAGGTTCTCCACGTCGGAGCAGACGAAAATGCCGCCGGACAGATCCCAGTCGTCAAACTTCCCGTCGACAACGACATTACCGGGCTTTGGGAGGATCCGGATGTTGATGTTCTCCGTCTCGGTTGCGTTGAGAGTCCCGAGGGACACTGATAGGAACGCGAGCACCCCGATGAATCTGCTTAATCCGATTCTTCCAATCATAGTCATACCTTTCATATTATATAGAATTTTATATCATTGATTAATCCGCCCCAGCTTGCTGGGACAGTAGTTTATCGCCAGCCGTATAAACTTCCACCGGCATAAGCCCAGTTCAGGTCATCATTGGTCCGCCATAGAACCCTGCCGCTGAGGCAGAGCGAGTTGCTTCCATATGGTTTTGCCAGAGGATTGCTCTTGGGGGCGTGGTTCGCCCAGGGATGGATTCCATCTGTCCATCCTTCGGGAAGTGTGCCATTATCAGTTATGATTACTATATCGTCAGGACCTCTGGACGTAGTAAATCCACGACCGTCAATATAAACGTCAAAACCGTCAGCCCAGACGTCCGGATTGCCGTCGGGATTGTTGTCCGGGGTCGTTATGCTGTTTCCGTCTACGTCAAGAGAACTGCCCCAGCCAATATTCCACCACCATGTGCTGGCATAATGAGATTCGCCCCAGCTATAGCCCAGGGCCACGGGACAGCCCCAGATACCGTCAGGTTTACATGTAATATTTATATAGGTGGGTGATAAACGCTCTCTGACAGTGAAATGGTCCCTCTGCCGCATGTCGTTCGCGCCGGGAAGGCGGGAATTGAAGTCGCTGGAATACATGTTTATCGCCAGCCCGACTTGTCTCATGTTTGATCTTTCGATGGTGAGTTTCGCCTGAGTCTTGGCGTTCTGCAGGGCTGGGAGGAGCAATGCGGCGAGAATTGCGATGATCGCAATGACCACGAGTAGCTCTATTAGTGTGAAGCGAGCTACTCTCGCCGTCGCCCCCCGCAGACGCGGGGCAGCTATGGTGGGCACAGCGACAAGCAATTCAATCAAAGTAAATGATCGCTTCACTTCCATTTTGCCTCCACGAACAATATACAAATAAAAAGTAATATAGTATATGGTAAGAATTATACCGTCGCTTGTCCATGCTGTCAAGAGGTGCGATCGCGATTTTTTAAATATTATTTCCGGTTCCGGAGCCGGGCGTATTCATCGTCGGTGCAGGCATCGATGAAGTTTGCCCTGGAAATCCTTGCGGATGTTTTCCGGAGTTTCAATATCTCAATGCACCTCTGCATGAGGCCATGTATGTCGTAGCCGATGAATTTCACGGGCAGGGGGGGCATGGAGCTCCTCGGGAAATTGCAGTGCGAGACAAGTTCCAGTTCTCCGGGGATTCTGATGCCTGCGAGTTTCAGTCCTTCGCAGACAGGTCCGATCAGATTGTCATCCCCCACGAGCAGGGCATCGGGCCGCTCCGCCTTTGGCTGCGACGACATGAGCAGGCGCACAATATTGACTGCGGCCTCCGTCCATTCCAGATGGCATAAATGATGCCACTGCGGCACCAGGATGAGATTCCTCCTTGAGAATGCAGGCGCCAGTTGTCTTGTAAGAAATCCTTTCTGGCCTTTGGTCGAGATAAAGGCAATCCGCCTGCAGTCCCTGGATTCAAGATAATCCAGGCTCTTGTCGATAAAGGATCCGGCATTCATGCTGAGCCAGGGAATGTCGACTCTTTCATTGTTTCCGCTCATAATTACCCTCGGGATATCCCCTTCGAGCACAGCCGGAGTCTTTTCTATCATGAAGACAGGTGAGGAGAAAATTATTCCAGCAAGCCGCTCCTTCCTGATATCATTGATGAGACGCATATAATCTGGACGCAATGGATTGCCGTCAATCCAGAAATAAGGAATGATTTTTATCCCGAGTTCATTTTGAATGGATTTTGACACTTCCAGCAGCGTAGCGAAGAACATGTTCCACCCAAGCTCGGAGCTGGCGGTTGGGAAGACAAGGGCATAATTGGTGAGGTGGGGCGGAGTTTCATTGACGTAGGTGCCCCGGTTCTTGTTCATGTTCACCCGCAGGAAGCCGTCGGAGATCAATGATGACATGGTCCTGTAGATTGTGACCGTAGTCACATTGAACTTCTTTCCAAGTTCAATGTGGGTTGGAATCTTGCGTCCCGCAGGCCACTTGCCGCTGATGATCATTTTCCTGACAAATGCGGCGATCTTGTCCTGCTCGACAGGATTCCTCCCGCGCTTTTTCTGCAAATCCATATCCGCATCCTATTAAAATATTCTGTCCAACGTCCTTAAATAAACTTCTGTCGGAGAAATATCAAGGGAGGGAAGAATCAATATCAATAAAGCGCATAAGGCGTTGTATTTTCACGAATGAGTTTTCTTGTGCGTTTTTTAGATTTCAGATAAATGTTGCCAGTCCCTTTTCCGGGAGTTTTCTCTTCCACGTCCAATGCCCTGAGTCGGTTGCTGCCAACTTTTCCTTTCATCTTCAGGATCCAG
>Ga0154564_109_pt1 | contig 55825 bp, 46 predicted proteins | sample RifGroF2_FD_105707 | JGI IMG/M metagenome (GOLD analysis project Ga0154564, IMG submission 105707) | Lentisphaerae bacterium GWF2_49_21
AAAAACAGAAAAATCCAAGAACAAGAGTTCACCACTAATTCACACTAATTTTACACTAACGAATATCTGCTGCGAATTTGCGCTTGCAGCAAGAGCAAATTCGCAGCAATTTTGTATTTTAATTCTTGTTAGTGCCTTGTTAGTGCCGATTAGTGGTTGAGAAATATTATGTGGAAATTGAGTATTGGATATTGGGTGTTCATTAAACTCCTTGGCATTAAATAACAAGACCGCCGTTTATTGCGATGACCTGGCCATGTATGTATGTGCTGTCGGAACCGCAGAGGAAACTTACCACGCCTGCAACTTCTTCAGGCGAACCGGCTCTTTTCAGCGGAATCATGGGGAGAATCTTATCTATTGGAAGATCGGCGGTCATGTCTGTCTCAATGAATCCCGGCGCAACGGCATTGACCAATATGCCTTTTTTACCGACTTCCTTGGCCAGCGCCTTGACCACGCCTATTAGAGCCGCCTTGGAAGCGGAATAATTGACTTGTCCAGGCTGTCCAACCTGGCCTGATGCGCTGGCAATGACGATGATGCGTCCGCTCTTACGTGCAATCATTTGGAAAAGCAATGGATGAATGGTGTTGTAAAATCCGTCAAGATTGGTGTGGACGACATCGTCCCATTCTCCCGGAGTCATGAAAACCATGAGGTTGTCCCGGGAAATTCCGGCGTTGTACACGAAAATATCGGGGGCGCTTTCACCAAAGAAACCTGTCAATGCGTCAGCTGCCGCTTTACGGTCCTGAATGTCAAAAACCAGTCCGTTGAATTTCCGCCCCAGGTTTCCTACTTCGCTTTTCAGCGGGTCCAAAGCTGCGATATCCTTGCGGCATGTGGCGACGATATCATAGCCGTCAGTGGCAAGACGAAGCGCAATCTTGCGCCCGATGCCACGGCTCCCTCCGATGACCAATGCCGTTTTCATAAGGATATGATTCGCCCCCTCTTAGAATTTCAGAATGGAAAGCAGAGGGACAATCTACTCCCCCCGAATGATTTATCAAGCGTGTTTTCTGGTCAAAACGAGCTGAACAGGATGTCCGGGCGGAGGAATTCGTAGCCTTTGGCGCTTGCATGCTGGATGATATCCTCAACCACGCCAGGAGTATTGGGACAGCGGTCATGAAGCAATATCACGACGCCGGGTTTCAACAGGCGTTTTACACGTTCCACCACTTTTCCTGAATTGTTTGAAGACGTATCATATGAACGCAGGCTCCAACCCATCACTTTATACCCAGCTTTTTTCACGGCTTTTGCCACCATAGGATTGCCAACCCCGTAGGGTGGACGGAACCATTGCACTTGTCCCCCGGTTACATTGCTTATGGTTTCCGCGTTTTTCTTTAGGTCAAGGAGCATTTTAGCCGAAGAAAAAAAGGGGAACCACAGGGTGTGCGTAAAAGAATGGTTGCCTATAAGGTGACCTTCATGGGCAGTCCTGGCCAATATTTCTTCATTCCCTGAAATGTTGCGGCCGATCACAAAGAAGGCAGCCTGTACGTTATGTTTTTTCAGCACATCCAAAATTGCGGGAGTCTGTGGACAAGGCCCATCATCAAATGTCAAAGACACTACTTTCTTGTCAGTTTTTACTTCACGGCAGGTCTCGAGATAGTTGATGGGGAATTTGATTTTCATACTGGTGGAAAGTTAGCTAGAAGTTGAATATAAATCAAGTATTTCAAGTTAAAAACACCGGCTTTACAGATCCAAGTCCAACTTTGTCCAATTTTTGACAAGAAAACGGTTGAAGACGGGATAAATGGTAAAAGCTTGCTTTATTTTCCGGGCTCTTTACGCATGAAATTTACTTCTATGTCGTATCAGGTTTCGCTAATATGAATTTATTTCCCCCTGATGCAATATAGGTTCTTATAGCCTCTGATGAAGAGCTCCTTGCCGGCCACTGCCGGTGATGCGATAATCCCGTCATCAAGCTTGTTGCTGGAGAGAACTTCGAATTTCGGACCAAGCTTCAGGACAACAGTCAGGCCATCCTTTCCCGGCACATAGAGATTTCCTCCTGCGGCAACAGGAGATGCAAATACGTTCTTGATGTTTTCGAGCTTGCTGGCATACTGCACCTTGCCTGTCGCGGCATCGGCGCAGGTCAGGAAACCGTCATTCGTCTTAATATAGTAAAGCAGTCCGCCACTCAGCACAGGAGAAGGAACATACGGGGTTTCCTTCTTGCACTCCCATGCAACTGCCTCAGCCTTGCCTGTGAGATCGCCTGAAGCGGCCGCAAGCTTGATCGCCAGCAGTGCATTTCCGCGGAATCCGCTCATGCAGAACACCAGGTTGCCATCCGTCAGGGGACAGGGTATCACGTTGGCGGTCATACCACCGATTTCCCAGAGGACTGAGCCGTCAGCCGGATTATAGCTGCGGATGCGCTTGGTGGCTGAAACGACGATCTGCTTCTTGTCGCCCTGCTGGATCACGAGAGGTGTGGCCCAGGATGTGGCTTCGTCACGTTTGACGCGCCATTTCTCCTCGCCGGACTTCCGGTCCAGTGCAACAATGAATGATGCTCCTTCGAAATCCTGGTTTATGATCAGCAGGTCCCCGCAAAAAACCGGAGACACGCCTTCGCCGAAATTCGCCCTGGTCTTGAAGGCGCCGAGATTCTTGCTCCACTTGATTTCGCCGTCGAGGGTCATGACATAAAGTCCGTATGATCCGAAATAGGCATATAGGAGTTCACCATCAGTTATCGGAGATCCGGAAGCCCAACTGCCGTCGGCATGTGTTCCTGCCAGCGGAGCTTGTTCGCAAACCGTCTTCTGCCATAGCACACTGCCATCGCTGCGTTTCAGGGCCATGACCATGAACTGGAGCACCTTGTCCGGAACATGGGCTCCTTTGCGGGCGAATTCAGGTATGTCGTTCACTGCAGCCTTGACCTTTTCAGGATCCACCGCGGTGGCGGTCGGTAAAGCCGTCGTAATGAAGATGCGGTCTTTCCAGATGATCGGCGACGAGCGGCCGCTTCCGGGGATGGCAGTTTTCCAGGCAATATTGCTTTCTTCCGACCAGGAAACCGGCGGGTTCGCATCCGGAGAGGCCTCACCGGTTGCGGTCGGACCACGCCACTGCGGCCAGTCGGACACAGGCGCATCGGCGGCGCCAGCTGTCATTGCAAGGATGCAGGCAATAGAGAATATCGCAAGACATTTTTTGGAATTCATAATTAATACCCTTCTAATTTACATAGTTCTTGATTATCCATGATGATCGGACCAGTGTTTCACCGGTTCGATCTATCTGTCTCGGTATGTTTTGTTCGATATATAAATTCATAGACCCCCATGCCAAGTCTTAAACAATCCTCACAATCCTTTGGCTTGTCTCCGGAATAGATTGACTGCACAATCAATGTACGTTCAGGAATTGTTTCAAAGCAAATTTCTATTCCGTGTCCTTTCCAAGCTTCACCAATCTGATGTACTTCGCAGATTCTACGACCTATAAAACAGTCATAAACCGGATAAGAGACGATCATGTATCCATTTTGGTTTGTGATTTCAGGCAATACCTCTAACAAATAGATTCCAAGATACTCTCCGCCAATTTCTCCTTGTATTGCAAAAACACCCTTGTCGGTTTGCAGGTAAACAACATTAAATTCTGGATCCACTATGTTTACACGAATCTCCTTGACCACAGCGCCAATCATTTTTTTGATAAGCGCCATTGACTCTTTGATATAAATATTATAATCGGTTTCCATAATTCTTCTCACGTAACATATGGATGTCTTATCCGCAGCAGTCGTTTTTGCTTGAGCAACATGAATTGGATTTGGAATTTTTCTTAAGCTCATTAAATTCCTGCAGGCGGATTTTCCGCAACAGCTTAAGATCGTCACGGGATATGACAATATTCATCCCGGATTTAGGTTTTGTAGAACATGCAAATTTCTGCTTGCCGTTGATTTCCACGACACAGCTCCTGCAACAACCATCCGCCTTTCCGCTTTTATTGCAGGGATTTAGGATTTTGATCCTGGCCCTGTCAGCCAAATCGACAATATTCATGTCACTTGAAAGCACCTTGATATATTTCCCGTCGATCATGACCTGCATGTTGATTCCTTTTCCTGAGGATAAAAGCGTCCAATGAATTATTATTTCAAATATTTATGAAGCTAATTGCAGTTTTATTTATGTCAAGTCTTGTTAAATATGATCTGCTTATAGTGGATGCACGTGAAAAGCAGCCGGGATTCGAGCAAGTCTCTGTTTTCCACATTATTATTCAGGCAAGGATAATTTTCCAATCAGGGGCGGCTTGGACAATCGATTAAAAACTGATAGTAAATAAAACCCGCTAATTCTTTCATTGGAGAATTATTTTCCGTTGAGAAAGTGATATATTTAGATGATATACAAGGAATTCCGGAAATAAAGGAAAACATACAATGAATTGCATGCTGTGGAAGATGGGAATTATATTCAAAGCCGCTGGAGGAGCAAGAATGAAAAGAAACGTGATGGGGCTGGTGTTGACAGTTCTGGCTCTGGCGGTTTGCTCTGCAATGGGCGAAGATGCTGTGAAGGTTGCTGACTGGCCAGGTTTCCGTGGAGCTGGTGCTCTGGCGGTTGCTGCAGATGCGAATACTGCCGTCGCATGGGATGTAAAAAGCGGAAAGGGCATACTCTGGAAGGCGGATCTTGCGCTTCCCGGTTCTGGCTCGGTGATTGTCTCAGGAACAAATGTGATCGCCTCAGGAGCCACCGGAACTGAGGGAGGAATCTTCTGCTTCGACATCAAGACCGGAAAACCTCTCTGGAAGGGAAGCATCCCGCTGAAAGGCAAACCTGAGGTCTTCGAAGAGGAAACGACTACATTTGCGCCGGCCACGCCTGTGACCGACGGCAAGCGCGTGTTCGCCGTCTTCGCAACCGGCGCCATCTCCGCATTCAACATGGATGGCACGGCTGCCTGGACCGCGGATCTGGGAGTCCCGGAAATTACCTACGGATACGTTTCTTCCCCGGTGATCTACAAGAATACTTTGATTGTGCAGCACGACCAGAGCGACGAGAAGGCGGCCCTTGTCGCTTTCGATACGCAGACCGGAAAGGAAGCCTGGCGCATGAAGCGTTCCATGGGCGCTTCCTGGTGTTCTCCAATCGTGATAGAAACTTCCAAAGGTCCTCAGATCATCCTCGTGTCATGCGGCGGAGTGTCCTCCTATGATCCGAAGGATGGACGCGAGATCTGGATCGTGAAGAGAGAGAGCTCCGACATCGTATCTTCCCCCGCCTTTGTAAATGGACTGGTCATTGCGACGCTGGGCACTAAAGGAACGTTGGCAATCCGTCCTGATGGTGCAGGCGATGTTACAAAGACGCATGTTGCTTGGAAAAACGACGATGCCGGCGCCGAGGTCGCTTCACCGGTCGTCAGCGGCGACTGCGTGTTTGTGGTTTCAACTTCAGCACTCTGCCTCAACTTGGCCGACGGCAAGAAAATTGGGGAAAAGGAACTTGAAGGACAGTTCTATTCCTCGCCCGTCGTTGCAGGAGGGAAGCTTTATCTTATCAACCGTGAAGGAGAGGTGACGATCCTAAAGGCCGACAAGACACTGGAAGCCGTTGGCAAGGCCTCCTTCGGTGAACATTTAGATGCCACGCCAGCAGTATCCGGTGGTTTCCTGTTCGTGAGAACCCTGAAGAAGCTGTTGTGCATTGGTCCGGCATCGCCGTCCAAACCGTGAAGTTTTAATATTCAGTAGCCTATGGAGGCAGTAAAAATGAGCAAGGCGAAAATTCTTAAAGACATGATTTCTTCAGGCAGGACATTGGTAATGCCCGACGCTTATGATCCGCTTTCGGCAATGATCATCGAGCAGATGGGTTTTTCCGCAGTGCAATGTTCCGGCTACAGCATTGCGATTGCAGAGGGGCTGGCAGAGCCCGATCTGGATTTTGAAAGGAACTTGGCCGTTACAGCAGAGATAGTCAAAGCTGTAAGCGTCCCAGTCATGGCCGATGGAGAAGACGGGTTCGATGATATTGTCCTGACGATAAAGGCCTACATGAAAGCTGGAGTAGCTGGAATTAACATCGAGGATCAGGTGATTGCCGCATCTTCCGGTTCCGCCATCAAGAAGGTGATTGATAGAGAGGCGGCTGTAGCAAAAATCAGGGAAGCCAGAAAAACCGCGGTGTCGGAAGGAACTCCGGATTTGCTGATCAATGCAAGGACTGATGCGTTGCTTGCCGCCGAATCGAGATCGGCGGGACTGAAGGAATCCATCGTGCGCTGCAATATGTTTTTAGCAGCTGGAGCCGATCTGGCATTTGTCACCAATGTCGCTTCCATTGAAGAAGTGAAAACACTGGTCAAGGATGTGTCCGGACCTGTCAGCATTGCAGCCGGCCTGCCATATAACATTAATAATTTTTCCATAAAGGAACTGCAGGATTGCGGCGTAGCCAGGGTGAGTCTTCCCAGCATTGCAATACAGACGTCAATCGCAGCCCTCGCAAGGACATTGAAGATGATCAAGGAGACCGGGGAATTTACCGAACTTGGCAACAATGGACTCTTATGTCGCAAGGAAGATCTTGCCACGTTGGCAAATAAGAAATCCCAGCACTAAAAAGGTTGAACCAGTGGTGGAAGAAAACAAATCAAATTTCAAAATAATCTTTCTCCCGGCGGCAGTTACAATCGCACTGATCTGCATGGGGACTTACTGGCAGCTTGGAATCAAATATCCAATGCTTTCCCCCAGGCTTTCAGGAGAGGACGGAGCTCCGAAAAAGATAGACGTCAAGAAAACAGAGCCACAGCCCTTTGCGAAACCTGACAACACCAAGGAAAATGTGAAGGAAGCTGTCACCGAAACAAATCAGGATATGCCTGCGCCTTTTAAGAAATCAGATGTCATCCGCACAATGCCCGATGGAGCGAAGATTGAACAGGGCAAAGGAAAGCCGGGACAGACGAAGGAATCATGGCCTTGTTTCCGTGGCGCCGGAAGAGATGCGACAAGTAGCAGTTCCGTGGAACTCTCCCGTGTCTGGTCTGCGGACGGACCTCCTGTCGTCTGGGAGCTGGAGCTTGGTCAGGGATATGCAGGAGCGGCAGTCCGTGATGGGCGGGTCTACATATTTGATTATGACGAGAAGGGTAAGCGCGACGCAATCAGATGCATTTCATCCGACAATGCCGAGGAGATTTGGAGATATTCATATCCGGTGGAAATCAAGCGCAACCATGGGATCAGCCGTTCTGTTGTCGCACTGGATGGGCCTCTCCTCATCGCGATCAGTCCGAAATGCCAGGTGACATGCCTCAATGCGGAGACAGGCGCTTTCCAGTGGCGCATGGATCTTGTGGAGCAGTTCGGTACTACTGTGCCAAACTGGTATGCCGGACAATGCCCTCTGGTTGAGAATGGGAGATTGATCCTGGCTCCAGGAGGCCCAGATGTGCTGTTGATGGCAGTTGACTGCGCTTCCGGAAATATTATTTGGAAGACCCCGAATCCGCATGGTTCAAAGATGAGCCATTCAAGTGTCGTGCCGATGACATACAAGGGCAAACAGACATATGTCTATTCCGGATCCAAGGGAGTTGTCGGGGTATCGGCCACCGATGGCAGCATCATCTGGGAGACGGACCAGTTCAAATGGCATACAATAGCGCCTTCGCCGATTTCCGTCTCCGAGGACCGTGTGCTTTTCACAGCGGGCTATGGCAGCGACTCAAAGCTCGCGAAACTTGTGGAATCCGAAGGCAAGGTCAAGGTGGAAATAATAAAGACCATGAAGCCGAAGGAATTCGGCGTCGAACAGCATTCCCCCATCCTGTACAAGGGCAATATCTATGCGGTGCTTCCAAAGCCGCGACAGGAACTTGTATGCATGGATACCGATCTCAAGGAGATTTGGGCGAGTGGCTCACAGAACAAGTTCGGTATCGGTCCCTGGATGATCGCCGGCGGAATGATCTTCGTGATGGACGACGAGGGAACGCTGACCGCAGTTGAAGCGACAACCAAGGGCTTCAACCAGATTGCCAGGGCAAAGGTCCTCCCCGGTCCTGATTCATGGGGGCCGCTGGTCCTTGTGGACGGCAAGCTGTTTGTCAGGGATCTCAATATGATGAAATGTCTGGACGTCTCAAAAAAGAAGTGAGGAATTCCAATGAATCAGGGAAAAGACACATCTGACAAATCCGGGGAACCTGAAATCCCGCAGGTACAGCCTTCTCCGGAAAATGCCCCTGTATCTGGTTTCAGCCTGGTCTTGACCTTGCTTGCGCTCTTCCTGCTCGGAATCGTATTTTATTTCCTGATGAGGGGGGAGCCGAACGAAACTTCTATAGATAAAACATACAATCTTGACGATCTCCAGAAAACAGCTCCGAATACCATCCTGTTCAATGAACTCAAGCCGATCCCTTCAGGATTCAAGGAGCCGACATGCATTGCGACAGGATCTGACAACAGGATATACGCCGGTGGCGACAGGCAGATCCGTATCTTCGACAGTGATGGCAAAAAGACCGGAGAGATTGAACTGCAGAACCAGCCGACCTGCATTGCCGTATCTGGAAACAATGATATCTTTGTCGGTTTTCCATTGCAGGTTTCCGTTTTCAATCCGGCAGGAAAGGAAACGGTGTCATGGAAGTTTGAGACCGGCAGCGCCATTACAGGAATTGCCGTGTCCGGAAAAAATGTATTCATTGCCGATGCCGGGAAAAAGATGGTGCACGTAAAGGATTTGGACAGCCCGGAAAAGGAGGAGTTCAGGATAGGTGTTGCAAACAAGGAAACCGGAGATGACGGGATAGTCATCTACTCGGCATATATGGATGTCGCGACTGACGGCAATGATCTCCTGATGGTCGTCGATCCCGGCAGGCACCGCCTCAAGCTGTATTCATATTCCGGGGGGCTGGTATCCACATGGAAGAGCAATCCCGACATCGACATGAAAGGATTCTCGGGATGCTGCAATCCTTCCCATATCGCCATATGTCCGCCGGGAAAAGTCGTCACCAGCGAGAAATCAATTCCAAGGATAAAATTATATTCAGCAACCGGGGATTTCGTCGGTGTCGTCGCCCCTCCGGAATCATTTAAGCCGGGACAGATGCCGTGCGATATCTCTGTTGATAAAAAAGGCATAGTATACGCGATCGATCCGGCAACAGGCAATATTCGAATCTTCAAAGAAAAATAGAGGGTGCAAAAATTTGTTTGATGATGATAAAATATCCAAAGTTCCAGGTGTTTTTGAAATTCATCCTTTGCGAATTGCAAAATTCGCACATGGAGTGCGGCAATTCATTGCCGCCTTTAACGACGGAATTTATTCCGTCCAGGAGCTCAAGAACTCCGCGAAATAAATTTCGCGGAACAAGGCGGTAACAAGTTCCCGCACTCCAAGGTCAGGCCGACGAGCCCGCCTAAAAGTAAAATACGAGGAATAGGAGTTTCAAAATGAAAGACGGATTTTCGCGGCGTGAGTTTTTAAGGCTCCTTGCCAGGGGAGGACTGCTTGCATTCCTGGGCTATTGCATTATCAGGTCCGTGCGCAAACCTGATCCGGGCAACGTAAATGCCCAGTGCCCGTATCCGGAAAAAAGGGATTGCTCCGGCTGCATGCTTGCAGGAAAATGCCAGAGCGCCTCCAAGGACACCGGAAATAATTCATAGGACACGAATATGGATAATCAAATTACTGAAAATGCTGACACGCCCATCACGAGGCGTGAGGCCCTGCGCAAGGCCGTTGCCGGAATTATCTTCCTGGCAATCGGAGCTGCGGGCTTCACGGTTTTCGGAAGAACAAGGAAAAAACGTACCGTCTGGCAGATCGATCACACGAAATGCATCCAGTGCGGACGGTGCGCCACCCAGTGCGTCGTCACGCCTTCCGCCGTGAAATGCTTCCATGCATTCAATGTCTGCGGCTACTGCGATCTCTGTTTCGGATACTTCAGGCCGGGCACGATGGAGTTCGACACTACTGCGGAAAAAGAGTTGTGCCCCACCCATGCCCTGAAGAGGAAATTCATCGAGGAGCCATATTACGAATACACCGTGGATAAGGACAAATGCATAGGCTGCTCGAAGTGCGTGAAGGGATGCCAGACATTCGGCAACGGCAGCTTCTATCTCCAGGTGGATCATGAGCACTGCGTAAACTGCAACGAGTGCTCCATCGCCAAGGCATGTCCTTCAAACGCCTTCGTAAGACTGCCATCGGACAATCCCTATATGCTGAAGGGCCAAACCAAGGAAGTACCCAGGAGGACCTGAATGAGGAATATTTCAAAAATACTTTTCCTTTCAGCGGTGATCATGCTGGGATTTTCCTCATTCGTGACGGCTGTGGACCGTTTTCCGCGTCCGGATTTCACGGAGACGAAGCACCAGCATCCCGTTGTCCAGCATGTCCAGCCGCGCCCCGCCGTTTTGGAATATGTCGATACTGCGGTACTGCTGGCCTGCCTGATACTGGCCGTGCTGGCCCTGAGGTCGAGGTCCCGCAGAAATATGTCGCTCCTGGCTCTTTTCTCGGTGATCTATTTTGGATTCTACAAGCAAGGCTGCGTCTGTTCCGTCGGAAGCCTGCAGAATATGACACAGGCGATTTTCCAGAGCGATTTCTTCATTCCACTGGTTGTCGTGCTGTTCTTCGTGCTCCCTCTCATCTTCGCCCTGTTCTTCGGCAGAGTCTTCTGCGCAGCAGTCTGCCCTCTCGGTTCACTGCAGGAAACATTGCTCATCAAGCCGGTCAAGGTACCTGTATGGCTTGAGAAGTTATTGAGATTTATACCTTACTTATATCTGTCTTTTGCAATACTCCTTGCTGCTACTGGAACCGCATACATCATCTGCCAGTTCGATCCGTTCGTCTCGCTGTACCGGATGAACGGCAGTTTCAACATGCTGGTCCTGACAGGTTCGATCATCGGTATTTCATTGTTCGTCGGAAGGCCGTATTGCCGGTTCATCTGCCCTTACAGCGTGCTCCTGAACCTCTGCTCGAAATTCTCCAGCTGGCATACGGCGATAACGCCCGACAAATGCGTCAGGTGCGGTCTCTGCAAGGACGCCTGCCCATATGGCGCCATTCGCTTTCCGGAACCGGAAGCTTCAGATGTCGAAAACAAAAAACAGAAGCGCCTGCTGAAAATACTCCTTTTGATCTGGCCTTTCCTGATCATTGTCGGAGCCGGTGCAGGCCTGTTTTCCGCTGAAGCATTGAGCCACCTGAACAAGACTGTTGAAAGAGCGGAATCTCTCTCTTCCGGCCAAAAGACCCCTTGGCAGTTGGATCTTGTGACCGCGTTCAGGCAGACTGGGGCGGCTGACAAGGATCTTTATGCGCAAGCCACCAGGATCCTGCACCAGTTTGAGATAGGCTCGACAGTGATTGGCGGCGGTCTGGGATTCCTTCTGGGGCTATATATTCTCCGCATGAATATCAGAAGGAGACAGGACGATTACCTTCCCGACCGTGGGCTCTGTTTTTCATGTGGCAGATGCCATGCATATTGCCCGAGGGAACAGCTACGCCTGAAGAAACTGAAGGAGGAAAATAATGCCGGATAAGGTGACATCTGCCTCTTACAGGATCGCCCTGGCCGCCGGACTCTTCTCGCTGGCCGTCCTATTCCTGCTCCTGTTGAATTTCCAGGAGATGAGTTGGAACGATCCCCTGTCATCTGCGAATGCCGCAAAAATCAACGGGCTGACGGCGAAGCACCGCCTTGAACCCGACAATGAATCCATCAAGAAGGAAATACAGGTTCTCGACCAGCAGACCAGGCAGTACTATTTCAACAGTGTGCGGAAGGCCCGTACAGGATCCTATCTCCTTGTCGCTGGACTCGTCATATTTATCATCTCACTGAAAATACACCTTGGAAATTCCTCAGCGCGTTCCAGGAAATCAGACAAGTAAAGGGCTTCCATGAAAATCATCTACTGCGATTGTGCATACAGCGACATTGTCGATGAAAAGAAGAAAAGAGAGATCCGCTCCGCCATGCTATCATCCGGAAAGGACGTCCTCCTGGTTCCAGACCTGTGCAGAATTGCGGCCAAGGACAAAGCCCTGCTTAAGAAGGTTTCATCATCTGGTGAACTGGCTGTGGTCGCATGCTTTCCACGGGCGGTAAAGGCATTGTTCGCCTATGCCGGGATTGACAAGAAGGTGAAACTGCATGTTTTCAACATGAGGACTTCCAGCTCTGCCGAAATACTCAGTAAACTTAAAGTCCATGGCTCAAGAAGTCAGAATGAAACTGTGAAAGAATGCAAACCAGATAAAAAATCCTGGATACCGTGGTTTCCTGCGATCGAATATGGACGCTGTGTCAACTGCAAGCAATGCCTGAGCTTCTGTCTTTTCGGTGTCTATAAGCTTTCCAAGGACGGAAAAGTCATTGTCGCAAAGCCTGAAAATTGCAAGACCAACTGCCCGGCCTGCGCGAAGGTCTGCCCGAAATCCGCAATCATATTCCCGAAATACACCGAAGCTCCGGTCAATGGCGGTGAAGTTGACGAAAACGCACCTGCAGGGAAGAACATGAGGATCGATTATGAAAAACTTCTGGCGGACGACACATATGCGTTCCTGCACCAGCGCAGGCTGAATGCGATGAAAGCGGCACAGAATGGAACCGGCGCACAACCGGCCGGAAAAACAAGGCTCCTAAAAAAAGCAAAATGATATTCCAACTCACAAAACGGATGCTGATGGAAACCGACAAGAGGCTTCTGTTCAAGTTCGCCTACAACTTCGGCTGGAAGGGCATCGGGGCCGTGCGTGCCTTCGACAGGCGCGTCAGGAAAGGCGAGCAGTTCCCCGCCTTCCTGTTCCTGTCCATCACCAACAATTGCAATCTCAAATGCCAGGGATGCTGGGTCACTCCTTCCGTTCCCGCCCTTGAACTTGCTACCGCAGACATTGAAAATGTGATCGACACCTGCAAACGGCACGGCTCATACTTCTTCGGAATCATGGGCGGCGAACCGTTGCTCTACAAAGGACTCTTCGATTTGATCGGCAAACATCCCGACTGCTATTTCCTGATATTCACCAACGGTACGCTCCTCACCGACGAGGTCGCCCGCGAAATGCGCAGGCTGGGAAATGTGACTCCGCTTGTCAGCGTAGAGGGCACGGCCGACGTCAGCGATGTCAGGCGCGGAGGCAGCGATGTCTATTCGCACGCCATGCACGCCCTGGAAAACTGCAGCAGGAACAGGCTGATCACCGGAGTCGCCACGAGCGTCTGCAAAAGCAATTTCAAGGATCTGGCGTCAGAGAAATTCGTCAATGAACTCATCGCAAAGAAGGTCCATTACCTCTGGTATTACATTTATCGGCCGGTGGGGAGGATTCCGCATCCTGAACTGACACTCGACCGCAATGAGATATTGGAGCTGCGGAAATTCATTGTCAATACCAGGACAACGGCGCCTATCGCCATTGTCGATTCGTACTGGGACCATCTTGGCAGGGCCCTATGTCCTGCAGCCACCGGGATCGGCTACCATGTCAATCCTGCCGGATATCTTGAATTCTGTCCTCCGATACAATATGCTAAGGAAAATATCAGGGATGGAAACCTCTCCGAGCTTGTCAAGAAGTCGGAGTTCCTGGCGGGATTCCGGAAAATGGCAAGCAGTTCTTCGCGCGGTTGTATACTACTGGAAAATCCCGTGCTGATGGCTAAATTCATAGTTGATCAGAAGGCGATAAATACGAGCGGGCGATGCGCAGGCATCGAGGAGCTGGAGGCGATGAAGTGCTGTGCAAGCCACCATCAGCCTGGCGAGGAGATACCTGAAAAACATTGGGCATACAGGATGGCGAAAAAATACTGGTTCTTCGGTTTTGGAGCATATGGATGATGAAAAAAAGAAATTCAAAATCAAGCGTTGAAGCCGTCAATGAAGTTCCGCAATCGGGGACTGAACGGAAATTATTCTTCAGGCGCGTCAATGAATACGTCGGAACGCATGTCCTTGTGCCGCCTGTCACGGTAGATGAAATTAAAAGGCATGCAGGGGTATTGCGCGAGGACTGCCATATCGAAAGGCGGTATTCGGATTTCATTTCCGTGCTGCTGGGGAACACCCTCTGGAGGCAGACGGTCAGCACTGTTCCGTTCAACAGGCGGATCTTCATGATCCCTCATTGCCTGCGCGATAAAAAGACATGTCCCGCCGAGATGGATGAGTTCGGGCTTCTCTGCCGTGAATGCGGCAAATGTCCGATTGGCACCTTGAAGAAGGAGGCGGAATCCCTTGGTTATCTTGTCCTGATTGCTGAAGGGACCACTCTGGTCACGAGCCTGATCGAGCAGGGGAAGATAGATGCCGTGATCGGGATTGGATGCCTTTCAGCGCTTGAGAAGACATTCCCGCATGTCACTTCCAATGCCGTTCCCGGCCTGGCGATACCTCTTCTGCGCAATGGCTGCATAAATACAAAGGTCGATGTCGAGTGGGCAATGGACATGCTCCGCCTGAAATCCAAGAACAGAAATGTCAGCCATGTTGATTATCATGCCCTCCAGAAGGAAGTTTCCTCCTGGTTCTCCATTGGACATCTGCAAGGTTTTTTAAAGCCGGGAGGAAGCACGGTCGAAAAGATAGCTGTTGATTATCTCGCGAAGGCTGGAAAGAGATGGAGGCCATTTATCTTAGCCGCTTCCTACAAGGCCCTTTCTCCATCCTCGGATTCAATCCCGGATGCAGTAAGAAAACTCGCCATATCAATAGAATGCTTCCATAAGGCTTCACTTCTCCACGATGATATTGAAGATGACGATGAGTTCAGGGACGGCGAGAGGACTTTGCACACGGAATATGGCGTGCCTGTCGCCCTTAACATTGGGGATTTCCTGCTTGGCGAAGGATATCGCCTGATCGCCGAATGCAATTTGCCGCTGGCGCAGAAGGAACTCCTGTTGAAAGTGGTTTCGCAGGGGCACAGGAACCTTTGCATAGGGCAGGGGAAGGAGCTTTCGTGGAGGCTGTCACCGGGCCTGCCCCCGGTGCGTGAGGTAATTGATATCTCATGCCTGAAGACTGCACCAGCTTTTGAAGTTGCTTTTCTGCTTGGGGCGATAACAGCAGGGGCCGATGGGAAGACCTGCAGTTCCCTGAAGGATTTCAGCAGGCATTTGGGCATTGCCTACCAGATCAGCGATGATATGAAGGATGCCTTGAGAAGGCCCGGGAAGCATCCTGAGCTGTCGATCAATCTTGCTGTTGCCAATGAGCTGGCGCGCGGAGCCGGTAAAAAACTGATAGCCGGTGGATGGAGGAACGGTTTCAATAAGAGCAGGGAGGCGGCCTTAAGAAAAACTCTCGCTTCTCCGAAGGTCGGGGAGAAGGTCGGCAAAATATTGGATCATCATAGGAAGATGGCCATTACCTCCGCCAACGGAGTTGATAGCATCGCCTTGAAGACTTTCTTATACAGGATCATCGGGAGAATTGTCAAGGCGGATGAAAACAAGCGATCAAATTAGCATGGATGTGTTCACCATCGCCTCATCTGCTAAAAAGCACTTGGATGATGACGCCATCAGCAAAACTGCCGCTTTTATAATGTCAAGGATGAATGAGGATGGCGGATTCCGGGGCAGGTCGTCTTCAAGCGATCTCTATTATACTTTTTTCGCCCTAGCGACCCTTGCGAGCCTTGGAGCTTCAAAACATATTTCTCCAGTAAATTCATATTTAAAAAAGATTGACACCCATCGGTTTGGTTTTATCGACCTGTACTGCCTGGCATGCACCAAGCCTCTGCTGACTTACCTCAAGCTGCCTGATAAACTCAAAGCTCTTGCCCTGTTGACGGCCCGGAAGAACAGTATGTTTACAGGCAGGGCAGCGAAGGAACTCGTCGGACGGCTTGAGGATTACAGGTCAATGGACGGCGGTTATAATCAAAATACCAAAAACTCAAAGCATGGAACTGTCTATGCATCATTCCTGGCGTGTCAGGCATATGACAACCTAGGTCTGGAAATACCGGACAAGAAAGGAATTCTTAACAGTCTGGAAGCTTTGAAGGCTTCCGACAACGGTTATGCAAACCAGCCGGGAATGGCCCATGGGACAACCACCGCCACTGCGGCATCAGGAATCATGATGATGCGCCTTGGCGGAAAATTTCCACAGACTGTTGAAAAATGGCTGGCCGGGCAGCTTCTTCCCTGCGGAGGATTCAGGGCAAGCCCGCAGACACCGATTGCAGACATGCTGTCGACTTCAACCGCCGTACTCGCCCTGAGGCACGTTGGACATAAGTTCGAATCCAGACAAAGCATCATTGATTTTGTTGAAAGCCACTGGGATGATTCCGGCGGGTTCTTCGGATCGATGCTTGATCCTGTTTGCGACTGTGAATATACATTTTATGCACTGTTGACCCTTGGATGTCTGTTGGAAAATAGTTTTTCAGGGAACTGAAAAACTATTACACAAAGGAAAAATTTCATGTCGGGAAATAATAACATTGACAAAATGCTAAAGAGTAGCTTGTCCCATCTCGAGCAGAAGCTGATAGGGGAAATGCAGTCCGGATTCTGCTGGCGCGGGAAACTTTCCTCCAGCGCTCTCTCGACCGCCGTTGCGATGTTCGCACTTTCAAAAGTTGATTCCAGGAAATACTCAGGAAAAATTAATAAGGCCGCAAGCTGGCTGCTTGAAAATGTAAATCAGGATGGCGGCTGGGGAGATACCCCGGAAAGTCCGAGCAATATAAGCACCACTCTTTTGGCATGGTCCGCTCTTTCATTGGTGGAAAAAGAGGAGCCTTATGCAAAGCTCATTGAAAGGGTGGAACAATATATCAAAAAGACAACAGGCTCGCTGGAGCCTGCGGATATTTCCAGGACTGTACTCGGACATTACGGGAAGGATCGCACATTTTCAGTTCCGATATTGACCATGTGCACACTAGCTGGCAGGCTCGGAGATGATGGCAGTGAATGGAATTATGTCATCCAGCTCCCATTTGAAATGTCGGTACTGCCAAGGAGTTTTTTCCGGTTGATCGGCCTGCCTGTCGTCAGTTATGCGCTGCCCGCGTTGATTGCCATGGGAATGCTCAGGCATAGGAAGGCAAAGGGCAATCCCCTCATGAGGATAATAAGGAATATGGTGGCTGGCAGATCTCTTGAAGTATTGAAAAGTACTCTTCCTTCCTCAGGAGGTTTTCTGGAAGCCGTTCCGCTGACAGGATTTGTTACAATGTCCCTCGTTGCCGCAGGATGCAAAGATGAAAGCATAATAGGCGCATGTTCCGGATTTCTGGAAAAATCGTTCCGTGAAGACGGGAGCTGCCCAATAGATACGGACCTGGCGACATGGCTGACTTCGCTGTCGGTAAAAGCCCTCGGAATAGAATCATTGGGTGCGGAAAAGTCGGAGGCTATAACAAAATGGCTGATGGCTCAGCAATACAGAACTGTTCATCCTTACACAGGAGCGGCTCCGGGCGGCTGGGCCTGGACAGATCTTCCGGGAGGAGTACCAGATGCCGACGATACCTCTGGCGCATTGATTGCCTTGAAGCTCCTGAATCCTTCATGCGACCGGCAATCCATTTCCGCAGGAATAGGATGGATTCTTGATCTGCAGAACAGTGACGGAGGGATTCCCACCTTCTGCAAAGGCTGGGGTAAACTGCCATTTGACAGGAGCTGTCCTGAAATCACAGCGCATGCCCTGGAAGCGTTTTCCAGATGGAGAAAAGAAGTGGATGATTCCCTTGGGAGAAGGATGGATGCCTCCATGGTCCGGGGCCTCGAATACCTGCGAAGTTCGCAGAAAGCCGATGGCTCATGGAAGCCATTGTGGTTTGGAAACCAGTTCGCGACCAACCGCGAAAATCCCACATATGGAACAAGCCGGGTGCTGATGGGGCTGAATGTCCTGCAGGATCCTGAATATAAAACGAAAACTGAATTCATGATCAAAAATGCCGTTGCCTGGCTCTTGAATGCCCAGAACCAGGATCATGGCTGGGGCGGAGACAAAGGACTGCAAAGTTCGATTGAGGAAACTGCCCTTGCCGTCAACGCGCTGGGCGGACTGCAGGAAAGAACACCGGAAATAGATGAGGCTGTCATGAAAGGGGCTGCAAGACTGCTTGAATTCACGGACAATTCCGACATGCCTCCGGCATCCCCGATTGGACTTTATTTTTCCATGCTATGGTATTCGGAACGGCTTTATCCTTTGATTTTCACAGTCTCAGCCCTTAAAGTAATAAAGGGAACCTCTAAATGATTCATAAACGGAAAATCTTCCTGATGGTGACGATGCTCGCGGTGATGATTGCTGCGATATTCGCATTTTCCCAGACCCCCAATCCCTTTCCGGCTGCAACCTCGAAAAAGACTCCGTCAAACATGGACTGGCCGGTGTTCCGTGGCAACCAAAATCTTACAGCCGCCGTTGATGGTACTCTCGCAGACGACCTTGAACTCGCCTGGACATTCACGGCCGGCGGGGCAATAGGTTCAGCTCCGATAATCAGCAAGGGAATAATATTCGCAACTTCCGCCGATGGAAAAATCTATGCACTGTCCGCCGAAAAGGGAAACAAGCTCTGGGAATTTGATTCTGGTGCCCCGTTCGAAGCCTCAGCTCTATTTTTCAAAAACACAGTATATGCCGGAAACCAGAAGGGAATCCTATATGCCGTTGACGCCGATACCGGTAAGGAAAAATGGAAGTTCACCGCCGAGGACAAGATCGCCGGCTCTGCGAACTTCGCAGAAGTTTCCGAAAAACTGTCACTGGTCTTCATAGGCGGCTACGACAACATCATGCGAGCGCTTGACGCCGATACCGGGAAGGAAGTATGGCAGTATGCCACCCAGAACTATATCAACGGCTCTCCTGCCGTCAGCAAGGACATGCTGGCGTTCGGAGGATGCGATGCAAACCTGAGGATCCTGAAAATCGCCGACGGCAAGGAGATTGCGAACGTCCCGATGGGTTCATATATTCCAAACTCCCCATGTGTTTACGAGGACTTCATTTATCTCGGACATTACGGGGGGAACCTGTTCTGCGTCTCCATCCAGCAGAACAAGATCATCTGGCAGTTCCCGAAGGATTCGTCAGCCGGTTCTTTTATGGGCTCTCCAGCCGTCAGCAAGGACAAGGTCGTGATAGGAAGCCAGGACAGCAAGATATATGCAGTAAAACGCGCATCAGGCGAACTTGCCTGGACTTTCAATACGAAGGGTGAAGTGAAAAGCTCCCCGGTCATCATCGGCAGCAAGGTCGTTGCCGGCTCTTCAGACGGCCGCCTTTACATTTTGAATATTGAGGATGGCTCCAAGCTCTGGTCATACGATATGGGCGCGGAGGTCACTGGTTTCGCCGTTACAGGCGCAATGATCATAGCTGCTTCAGATACAAGAGTGTATGCTTTCAGGAAACGGGGCAACTGACAATGAGGATACTCCACATAGTCGCTGGAAGCGGCGGTTTCTACTGCGAGAACTGCATCCGCGACCAAGTACTCGCCAGAAAGCTCAAGGAGCTCGGACATGACATTGTCCTCATGCCCCTTTACCTGCCGTTCCCGGAGGAGAAGAACCTGAACGTGGAAAGCACACCTGTCTTCTATGGTGCGATCAACCTTTACCTCAGGGAAAATTACCCTTGGTACCGGAAGATGCCGGACTGGATCCAGAAGCTCATGAATTCTCCTGTGCTTTTAAAGCTTGTTGCGAGAAATGCCGGAATCATGCGTGCGACAGGACTCGAGGAAATGACCATCTCCATGCTGCAGGGTGAGAATGGCGGTCAGGCGCAGTCGCTTGAGAGGATGATCGAATGGCTAAAGAATGAACACAAGCCAGAGGTGATCCATCTGTCGAATGCGCTGCTTATAGGGATTGCAAAACGGCTTAGGGAGCAGTTCGATTGCCCGATTGTGTGTTCGCTCCAGGACGAGGACCAGTGGGTCGACGCCATGCATGAGGCTGGAAGGAAGAAGATTTGGGAAATCATTTCCGACATGGCAAAAAATGTCGACGCTTTCATATCGGTAAGCGACTTCTACGGCATGAAGATGAAGGAGCGGCTGAAGCTCCCTGACGCCAAGCTCCATACCTGCCACATAGGAATAGACACCGGCAGGTATAAGCCCGCATCTCCCGAGCCGGGACAGCCGACTATAGGTTATCTCTCCAGACTCTCGGAATCCTGCGGGGTTGGAATTCTCATAAATGCCTTCATTATCCTCAGGCAGAAAGACAAGTTTAAAAATTTGAGGCTGAAGCTTGCAGGTGGATTTACCGGGGACGACGCAAAATTCCTAGAGGGATTGAAATTACAGCTTGCTCAAAAAGGCCTTTCCGATCATTGCGATTTTGTTACAGGATACGATGAGGAGAGCAGACTTGCGTTCCTGAGGAAACTGACATTGCTTTCTGTTCCTTCGGTACAGCCCGAGGCGTTCGGGCTTTTCCAGATCGAGGCGATGGCGAGCAGAGTGCCTGTAGTCCAGCCAGACACCGGAGGATTCCGCGAGGTTGTGAATCTGTCGCAGGGCGGTGTCCTTTATTCTCCCAATACACCTGAAGCCCTCGCAACCGCAATCGAGAACCTGCTGGACAATCCCGCAAGGCTGCAGAAGCTTGGTGAAAATGGCCGGAAGGGAACGGAAAAGTATTTTTCCGCCGAAAAGATGGCGGAAAGGATTTTGGAAATTTATAGGAAGTTGATTGTATAGGAAATTATATATAACTTCACAGCCGAGACGCCTGTACCACATTGAAGAAAAAGAGAGTGGTACAGCCGTCTCGGCTGTAATTAAAGTTTATTTGGAAATTGGTGAACACGCCTAATGGATTATAATTTTGGGAGCAATAATATGAATGAGCCAATTATATCGCTGGAGAAAGTGAGCAAGACTTATCCTGTTCCTGACGACAAGGACGGGCTGAAGGTGCTCAAAGGAATAAGTCTCTCGGTTGAGAAGTCGCAGACCGTCGCTGTCACCGGACCTTCAGGTTCCGGGAAGACCACTCTGCTAAACATGATGAGCGGGCTGGATCTTCCGACCGAAGGCAAAATTACTATTGCAGGACAGGAGCTGACCTGCATGTTCCCCGATGATCTTCCGTTGTTCAGGAACCGGAACCTGGGATTCGTATTCCAGTCGCATTGCCTGCTCCCCCAGTGCACCGTAATTGAAAATGTCCTTCTGCCAAGCATCGTCGAGGAGAGGGAAGGCCGGGATGCGGTGCTTGACAGGGCTCGCAAACTTCTGGAGCGTGTCGGGCTGGAGCGCAAGATAAACACTTTTCCCGGAAAACTTTCAGGAGGTGAATGTCAGCGGGTGGCGGTTGTCAGGGCATTGATCAACCAGCCCAAGATCATCATGGCGGATGAGCCGACCGGATCCCTTGACAATGCGACTGCAATCCTTCTGGCGAAGCTTCTGATTGAACTGAATGAAGAACTTGGCACGACCTTGGTTGTCGTAACCCATTCCGATCTTGTAGCAGACCTGATGAAGCTGAAGTTCAAACTGGCGGACGGGAAGCTTAATATATAGGATCTTGAAAAGATAGAGTTTCGAGAGATAACGGAGGGCGGACTTTCCAGTCCGCCATTTCGCGGGTTGGAAAACCCGCGCTCCTTTTTTTAATCAGATACATAAAGGTGGCTCGTTGAACTATCTCAAACTGGCATGCCGCAACATGGCATATTACTGGAAACCGCTTCTGGCGGTTTTCACTGGCACCATGCTATGTACCGCCGTGCTGTGCGGAGCCCTGATGCTGGGAGACTCCCTGCGTTCCAGCCTGCAATACATAAACAGCAATCGCCTGGGTGATGTTGAGTATGCCCTTGCTTCCAAGGGCGTTTTTTTCAAAGCCGACATTGACGAAAGAATCAGACAGGAAACAGGTCTTGCAATCACCTCGGTACTCGGGACAAACGGCATAGCCGTAATAAATGGCGGAAAACTCCGGCTGAACAATATAAAAATATTGGGTGTGAGCAACGAGTTCTGGGTTTTCAGAACAAATGAAAAACCACCTATCAGCATACCAAACGGTTCTGTAGCCATCAACCAGCAGTTCGCAAAAAGATCTGGTTTGAAAAAAGGGGATGAATTCATAATCCGTGTTGAAAAGAAATCTTTTATCCCTGCAGATACATCGCTGGCACAGGAAAACGGAACCTCTGCGGCAGCATTGCGTGTCCGCGTCCATGAGATAGTTCCGGACTCCCAGCTCGGTAATTTCAGTCTTGACGCAAGCCAGATACCGCCTATGAATGTCTTTGTTCCTAGGAGTGAGCTCTCCGCGAAGATCGGCATGCCGAACAGGGCCAATATCCTTTTGGCCGCCGGGACAATACCCAAACCTAGACTATATGATATCAATCAGATATTAAAGAGAGCATTGACACTGGACGATATGGGGCTTGAGCTCAAGGATCTTTCCGAATTCAAAGCCATCGAGCTTAAAAGCAGGGAGATTTTCCTAAGTATCGAATTGAGCGGAAAGGCCCTTGCAACCGGCAAGAACGCGATGCCCGTATTCTCCTATTTCGTAAACGAGTTCAGCTGCGGGGAACGCCAGACGCCATATTCCTTTATTGCAGGGCTGGACAAGGCCGCGCTTCCGGTCCAGCTCCTCGATGACGAGATCGTTATCAATAAATGGATGGCCGACGACCTGAATGCCGAGGTGGGGCAAGTTGTTAAATTAAGGTATTATATGATTGGCCCGATGAGGACTCTCTCCGAAGAGACTGTTTCCTTGAAGATCAGGAGAATTGTTCCGATTGAAGGGTTTGCCGGCGACATGGATCTCATGATGGATTTCCCGGGTATGTCGAAGAAGGAATCATGCAATGACTGGGATCCCGGCATCCCAATAGATCTGAAGAAAATACGCAGCAAGGACGAGGAGTACTGGAAGAAATACAAGGGGACGCCGAAGGCATTTGTCAGCTTTGCCACTGCGCAAAGGCTATGGTCAAATAAATATGGAAATCTTACCGCAGTCAGATATCCGATGGCGGAAAACAGCACGGAGGAAATCTCCATGGCGATCCTCAAATCGATAGAACCGAGAGATGTCGGACTCCAGTTTGAGAATGTCAGACATGATGTACTTGCCGCCGCCAGAGGTTCGGTGGACTTCGGTCAGCTCTTCCTGGGACTGAGCTTCTTCATAATAATATCCTCGCTCCTCCTGCTGTCGGTGTTCTTCTCCTTGTACGTGGAACAGCGCAGGCCGGACATGGCGGTGCTTCTCTCCCTCGGATTCAAGCCGTCGCTGATCAAACGACTTTTCCTTTTTGAAGGCGTCATGATCGCTCTTGCCGGATGTCTCGCTGGTATATTCGTTGGAATCATCTATCTCGATTCCGTCTTATTCCTGCTTGGGACATTATGGCAAGGCGCGATCGGAAATACTGTTTTGAAAATTCATATCAGCGCTTCCACTATTGCCATTGGGTTTACGATCTCCCTGCTGCTTGCTGTCGCCACCATGTGGTTCACCATGAGACGGCATCTGAAACTGACAGCGGCAACTCTCCTGTCCGGGAGCGATGGGCTTGCAGAAATTCTGCGGGGCAACAGCCGATTGGCCAATGCCGTTTTCTGTATTTCACTTGCAGGTGCCATCATCATGCTCATGTCCGCCCTGGAGGTAAAAGGCAAAGGAGTCGCGGACATGTTCTTCGGCACAGGATTTTTTATTTTGATAGCAAGCCTGAGCTTATTCAATATTATCCTGGGACTCGCAAGCCGCAGGATGAGCAACAGGTTTGACGTCCCGAGTATGATTGTTCAGAACATGATGAGAAGGCGCGGCCGGAACCTAACCGTAACGGCTTTGATGGCTGTTGGAATTTTCCTGGTTTACTCAGTTGGTGTTAACCGACATAGCCCATTGACGGACCAGAACAATCCGAAGTCAGGGACAGGAGGCTTCCAACTCTACTGCGAGTCGACATTGCCCCTCGTATATGACCTGAACACACAAAAGGGAAAAGACGCCTATGGTCTTGAGAACAAGATTTTCCAAGATGCGAAGTTCGTCCAGCTGCGGATGAAACCCGGAGACGATGCCAGTTGTCTCAACCTGAACCGTGTCCGCAATCCTGCGCTTCTCGGAGTTGATCTGAAGGCATTCAGCGGACGTAAAGCGTTCAGCTTCGTCAAAACTGCAGACAATATATCCGCTGATGATGCCTGGGCTGCCCTCGACAAGATCAGTCAGAATGCGATCCCAGGAATAGCTGATCAATCAACGATAATGTGGAGCCTCGGAAAATCGGTGGGCGACACTTTGGACTACTTTGACGAGAGGGGAAACCAATTCAAGGTCAGGCTGATCGCCGGACTCGACAACTCCATTTTCCAGGGAAGGATTTTAATCTCTGCAAAGAATCTGGAAACGCTTTATCCCTCCATTGGCGGAACAAGGATCCTGCTTGTGAATGCGTCAGTGGCGTCGGTCAAGGAAATGCAAATGCAGCTCACGGAGAAGTTCGAGGACCTGGGACTTGATGTCATGCCCGCTTCGGCAAGGCTTGCCGAATTCAACAAGGTCGAAAACACATATCTTGACATATTCCTCATGCTTGGGGCGCTGGGCTTTGCCATCGGCACCGTCGGTCTCGGAGCAATGACCATGAAGAACATCCTCGAACGGAAGACCGAGTTTGCAGTGATGGAGGCCGTAGGTTTTTCAAGGAGAAGGATCATGCGTATTTTACTCTTGGAACATTCCGCACTGGTCGGCGCCGGTCTCCTCTGCGGTCTTGTCAGCGCCCTTGTAGCCGTCACGCCCTCCTTGCTTGAGCAGGGAGCAGGAATACCTTGGACTGCACTGTCCATCATATCGGCTGTGATCGTGGCAAATATAATATTCTGGATAATTCTGAGCCTGAAGCTGGCCATGCCGTCAAACCTGCTGGATTCCCTGAAAGACAAATGACCCTACGCTATCTTGATTTATGCATAAACGCCTGTTATCTTTAGAGCTTGATTATAATTATAGAATTTTAATATTCCAGGAGGATCCAAATGCGTGCAGGAATGAAGTTCGCAATCGGCATCGCCGGCTTACTGCTGGCCTTTTCACAGGTTCAGGCACAGAACGAATGGCCGCAATGGCGCGGGGCGGAAAGGAATGACCTGTCCAAGGAAAAGGGACTGCTGAAAGAATGGAAGGCCGGCGGACCTGAGCTCAAATGGAAGGCAACTGATCTGGGCAACGGATTTTCCGGAATCTCGCTCGTAAAAGGCACGATCTACACAATGGGCGACGTCGAAGGCGCATGCCAGCTGATGGCCTTCGCCGAAGATACGGGCAAGAAACTCTGGTCACTGAAAGTCGGCGAAGTCGGCGGTGGCGGAGGATATCCCGGCCCTCGCTGTACACCAGCTGTTGAAGGCGGACTCGTTATCGCGCTCGGCCAGTTTGGAGATCTCGTCTGCGCGGATGCCGCAACGGGCAAGGAAGTCTGGCGCAAGAACCTGGCAAAGGATTTCGGCGGCAAGGTTCCCAAGTGGGGATATGCCGAGTCACCGCTGGTTGATGACGGGAAAGTTTATTGCACGCCCGGCGGCAAGGAAGGATCAATAATCGCCCTCAACATAAAGACCGGTGCCACTGCCTGGCGCAGCAAGGAATATACCGATGAGCCCCACTATACATCGCTGATACTGGAAACCATTGCCGGACAGAAACAGCTCATACATCTTTCACCAGCCAACGTCGTCGGGGTGGACATAAAGGACGGCAAACTGCTCTGGAAGGCTGCCCGCGAAGGCAAGACTGCTGTCGTGCCAACTCCCGTCTATGCCGACAACCAGGTATTTGTGACCTCTGGCTACGGTGTAGGCTGCAACGCATTCAAGATCTCAAAGGATGCGAGCGGATTCAAAGCCGAACAGATCTATTCCAACAAGGACATGGTTGACCATCATGGTGGAGTAATCCTCCTTGACGGCTATGTCTATGGGCATTCTGATTCAAAGGGATGGGTCTGCATGGAACTCAAGACCGGACAGCTCGCTTGGTCGAACAAGGGCGTCGGCAAGGGGTCCATAGGATATGCCGACGGCAACTTCTATATCCGCGGCGAGGGCGGCAAGGGCGGCAAAGGCCCGATCGCCCTTATCGAGGCGAATCCGAAAGCCTATACTGAGAAGGGAAGCTTTGACCAGCCTGACCGCAGCGACAAGAACAGCTGGCCGCATCCTGTCATCGTCAATGGCAAGCTTTACCTTCGTGACCAGGGCGTACTGCTCTGTTACGATGTCAAAGGCAAGTAAAATAAAGAATCTCCTGACGGCCATCCTATCCCGCCGCATCCGGCTTCGCAAGACTACGCCGTGACAAGAGCAACGGGGTATTACGGACGCCCTCTTTCGCCTCGGTGCGGGCCGGAGATTCTTTATAACAAAAGAAAATCAAAGCTGACCCAAGGGTCGGGGAATTTGACCCAACTAAGATAAAAATGTGGAATCAACAGTACGGATTAAGTAAACGACATAGTTTACTGAATACGTACCTTTTAAAGCCAGGTCGAAGTTGGCCTGTTTTACAATTTCGATTTTATCGAAACTGTCTTCCTGTCTATTACCTTCAGGGGATGGAACTTCCTGCCGGTTCCACTTTTGCCGCCGACAAGATTTTCAAAGACCATGTCTGCGACATCGTCAATAGGATATTCGACAGTGGACAGTTCCGGGAACAGTGATATGAAAGTAGGGCTGTTGTCGACTCCGAGCACTGAAATGTCAGATGGGACCTTGTATCCGTTCCTTTCAAGAATCCTTATCGTTGTCAGTGCGAGCCAGTCGTTATGGCAGAAGACAGCGGTAGGCTTGAAGCTTCCTATGCTTTTAATCAGCGATTCCTCCGTGACGGGGAACAGCGATTCAAATGGAAGATTTTTTGACTTCATGAACTTTTCATAGCCTTTTCTCCTGTCTGAAATCGCCATCGCCTTCCGGACATATGTCAGGAAAAGAATCCGCCTGTGTCCTTTTTCCCATAGGAATTCAGTGCCAGTGAAACCAGTCTTGATCTCATCCGGGAAGATATTGACTATTTTTTTGCCGGAACACGGAGCTACGATTGAAAGCACTTTGAGGGAGCTTGTGATTTCATCCGGGATTTCCAATCCATCCTCAGGAGGGACGAGTATTGCACCGAGATATCGCCTCGATGCGAAATCCCTCAATGCGGAAATCGTCTCCTCCGGAGTTGACACGGGCATGATGACAAGAGTCAATCCTTTCTTCCTGAGCAACTGCCTTATCTTCTCAAAGATATCCATGAAGAATATGCTGTTGAAGGAGGAAATGACGCCTCCGACAATCGAGCTTTTTCCTGTCATGAGCTCGCGCGCCGACGGATTCGGGCTGAATCCGTATTTCTTTGCGGCGGCAATGATCCTCCTGCGGGTCTCCTCGTTTATCCCCTTTCGGGCATGAAGGGCCCTGTCGACAGTCCCCTGCGACACGCCGCATATCCTTGCAAGCTTCAATGACGATATCATGGATGCCTTATTTATTGTATTCGATCCTGCGGATCTCGATTTTGCCTTTTGCGAACTTCGCAAACGGTTTTCCATTTTTGACTCCGACTGTTCCAAATCCTCCCTTGGCGCAGAAGAATGTCTTGAAATCACCCTTGATCTTCGGGGAGATGTAAAGGACCTTTTCAACCGCATCATATCTGACGCCGGTTATGCCCTGTATCAAGCCGTAGGAAGACATCGCCCTTGCATAGAAATGCCCGCATTCATATTCATTGAAGGGATTGCGGACCCTGCCGTCATATCTTCTCCGTGCAGCTCTTACGATTTCAAGCCCCTTCTGGATCTCTCCTGCGTGCAGGAGGTGGGAAGCCACCTGATATTCATAACCTGTCCAGACTTCATTGCTGTAAGGGAAGGGGAGGGTGAGCGCATCGCCTTTTGGCCAGGTGCAGAGAAGAAGTCCGCCATCGTTTCCAAGGGCGTAGCCGGGCCTCTGTGGATTTGCGTGATCCTTCAAATTCTTCCTGTAATTATATTTATAGATGGATGCCAGATTCTTCTTTACTTTTTTGTCATCGAGGATTTCACCGAGTCCGCACATCTCCGCCAGCCATGCGCCAAGGACTCCGTCCGACAGGCAGCCTTTTCCATATTGGTATTTTGGTCCTTCCTTTTTCAATAAGGCTGTCGCCTCTTTCGAGTAATTCATCCTGATTCCGACCTTGCATTCCTTTGTAGGATCCTTCACCTTCAAGCCCTTCCACTGGACCTTCTGATAGAAATATTCGCCGTTGAACAGATCTTTTTCCAGATAGCTGCGTCCCTTCGTGTAAAGTTTCGAATAGAAGGAGACATCCTCTTTCATGAACTCACCCATCCTGATGGCAGCCTTGAGAGCGCCAAGATAGAAGCTTGAGCACATTCCGTCCGGCCCCCAGAATTCAATGTCATAGGTGTTGTGATGGGGTTCTACAAGGACTCCCCTGTGATCAGGATCCCATTTTTCAATGCAGAAATCAAGGCTGTTCCTAACTTCCGGCCAGATGCCTTTGAGCCAGGATGAATCGCCGCTTATCCTCCATTCCCGGTAAATCTTCATGATGCCGCCGAGCTGCCCATCGGAAGCGGCATGGAAATTATGGTCGGAAGTCCTTATCGGCAGCGACGAACGGAAATTCTGATGGCCTTTTTCATCCTGTGAAAACTTGAATTCAGTGTTCCTGAGGGATTGTTCGAGCGAAGGGAAGAGATGGGGAATTGCCTGCGCGTAATTCCAGACATGGGTGCAGGAGCCATAACAGCATCCGCTGTTGTCATTACAGCCTTCCCATCCCCACAGGCTTCCGTTTTTCTGGCGGAGTACCGTCGGAGATTTCATTATTGCGAGATTCGCAGCAATGGCGTCCAGGATTTCCGGAGGGAGGGTTGAATCGTAGAAGCTCCCAGCGAAGACCATTGATGATTTTTTCAGCTCCGCATATGAGTTGTGCCAATAGGCGGAAAGTCCGCCGACATTCTTGAACCTGCCGGAATACCATGGCTGATAGAATTTGTCAGGACTGCTTTCGCAATTGCAGTTTCCGCTGCATGAGGGACTGTCTTTTCCTACGGCGACATTCGAATATGGGACAAACCATGAGAGCTTCAATTTTACAGTTATGGATTTCCCCGGAGCCAGGCTGAACGGGACGTATAGGCTTCCACCCGGAGAAGGATCTCCTGATGTCAGGGCTTTCTTCTCAAGGCAGCTTCCGCTTTCGATGTTTTTCCATGTAAGGGTCATTGGATCAAACCAGCCGCCTCTGAACATTGCGCAATCGACTTTTGCGCCTCTTGCATCCGTCTCGGCGCAGAACGCGCCCTTTGTCCAGAATTTGTCGGGCATTGATTCCTGGTTGAGGATGAATCCCTGCGGACTTCGCAGGACTGCATCCTTGCTGGGCATGTCTTTTGCAGGATTCACACGGAGGAAATTAAACGCATGGAATGACCAGACAGCTTCGATTTTCCTTGTCGACTTGTTTGTCATGGTATACTCAAGACCTGCGACCGGCAGGCTTGAATTGTCGGCGTCGCCCGGAATGAACGGGCTCCATCCGGTGATTTCTGCCGAGACCGGGAAATTCTTTTCCTGCAGCTTTACGGTTCCAAAGGGGAATTTCGTGTGGAATTCGGCGTAGGAAAACCTTGGAAGGCCGAAATTTCTTCCACCAAGGCCTTTTCCGCCTTCAGGTCTTCCGAATATCTTCCAGTTCGGTACAGGCCCTTCAAGGACTTTCGCCTTATTGCCGTTCTTATCCTTGACGCAGACTGCCGCGAACATGCTTGAATCCGTCAAGATGTCCGGCTGGTGCTTGATTGAAATGTCGGAAAACGCCCCGTTCCCGTCCAGGCATATCATGCCGGCGCCGATGCCTCCCATCGGGAATGCGAGATAGCTCAGGTTCTCCCCCTGGTACACTCCGTCGAGACAGTTCTTTTTCATCTATGGGATCTCCTTTTATGGTGAATTACGTGTAACTACACGTTAAAATAGGACGGAGAGGAATTATTTCAAGCGCCATGCAGGCTTTTATTGACTTATTTTCACTGCCGTCCCATGGATGATTGGATGACTGGATTGCTGGATTCTTGGGTATTAAAGAAGCTGATTTCAAAAATACGAAAAACATTTGTTGCGGGAATAACGCTTGTTGGAGTTCATCACGTGACTCACGTGGCAGCTTCCTGCGTCCGCCGTAGCTTCTTAGCGAAGGCGGAAGCGTGTCTTGGTATTTCCCGACACCCATGGGGACGGGATCTTCGACAACAGGTTACACACGCTAAAGCAGCGCACTCCAACTTTTGAAATTGCCTCAAAGACATAAGGCCAAAGCATCCTGGACAAAGTTGAAAATCCCGGCCCGACGGCGTCGGGAACTGTTCCCGGCACTGGGAAATGAAGACCTCGAAGTTTCAGCCGGCTGATGGACTGGGGCTAACGATTGGAATGAAAAACCGAGTGAATACAAAGTTCCATCAATCCTACTTGTTGGTGTCTCTATTTCGTACTGAGTCAAGAAGTCGTTTTTTGACTCCCGGAGAACTCCAGTGATTGGAACCAGTGCCAGTAAACTGAATAATTTCATCAGGTTCTAATGCGTATTGAGTATCATCGATTATCACGGCGATGTTCGGCTCTAATGGAACAGATGGTGTCTCTAAGCGAGAAGGATTATCTATGACTTTTTTGATCCACAGAGTATCCCTCTCGGAGAGTGAGATGGTCCGTTCCTTTTGTGGTATTCCGATATCCAAAACGATTGCAGCATTTGATTTGGAGAGTTTTGGTCTTTGGGCATCATTTTCTGGGTTATCAGTTCCTGGCGTAGGACCACATCCTGTGAGGATAGCAAGCGATGCAATTGTAAAAATATATTTCATAATCATGTTTTAGTCCAACCCTCCGGCAACCGGCGAAGCCTGGTTGCCAGAGGGGGCGCACTAGCTGGACTCTCTATTTCTTTTTCTGTATTGATTTAGACCATGAATTCTTTGATACTTTTATAATTTCTCCGGAATTTGAGAGTTCTACGATAACTGTTTCTGTTTTAGTGTCTGTTTTAATATATTCCTGATCGCTCTTATCCTCTGTCTTTGCAGTGCTTGGACGCATGTATGTAATATCGATAGTTTCCTCGTTTTTATCAGTCTTGGAGTAATGAAAATCATGAAAAACCAAATCATCTGTTTTGATATTGGGATATTTTTCTAAAATCGCCTTGATAGCCAAGGTATTCAAACGAGGAAAATCAGTTTTAATCAGAGCATTGTCCGACTCAGCAGAAACATTAATGCAATAGAGAATTAAAGATAAAACAAGAATTGAGAATTTCATATGCTTTTCCTTTTGTTCAACTGTTGTTATACGCAATTGCGCTTTTTTGTAAAATAGCACTTTTTTCAGTGCAATACAATATGCATATGGCGGTTGGAATCTGCCAAAACTGATTGAAAGCGGGCTGTCGTTATGTCGCCTGAAATACAAGCTGATTATCGAAGCAATAATTATATGATATTTGTTCGTAGTTAAGCCATTATTGGCTGTTATTAATAATCGAAGAAACACGCAAAAATGCGTTGACTACAAACAGAATGCCTTATCAAAAAAGAAGCTAATATGAATTACAGCCGAGACGGCTGTACCACATTCTCAGACGTGAATATTCGCTGAAGGATGTCCTTCAGAGAATATTTACAATTCCTCACATGAATTCAGGCTTCCTGTTGTTGATGTAGATCAGCTCGATCGTGCCGATCCTGATGATGTCGCCTTCACAGAGGATGCGTTTCTTCATTTTTTTGCCGTTGACGAAGACTCCGTTCTTCGAGTTGTCATCGATGATGCTCCAGCCGTTGTTGTCCTTGCTGATATGGCAGTGGTTGCGCGAGACCTTCGAGCTCTGTATGACAATATCAGAGGATTCGGCGCGGCCCACGTTGATAAGATCAGAATCAAGCTGGAACCAGGTGTTCGGCTTTCCCTTGGCTACTATGAGGAGGAATTCATCCCCGGCCGGCGGCGGTTCGAAGGATTCAAGCATCTTGTCGATATGCTTCAGCCTGTTCTTGACCTCGTCAAGACCTATCTCCTTCATTTCTGAAGTCACAAGGAGGATCGTCCTGAACTCATCCGACTTCATATTTGGTATGTTGGTCATAATGCCGTCCTGTCAGCTCTTTTCAAGATTGTGTATCATTTTCTTCGCGGTGTCGACAATTATCTTCATCACCCTGAACTTGTTCTGGGCAAGAAGATTCGGTGAAACCTTCAACTGTTCGGCGACCTCCTCCACGGATTTCTCCTTCAGATAGACCTCCTCGAAACATTTGAAGACCCTGGAGTTGACCCTTTTCTTGGCCTCCTGCAGGGATTCCCTGAGGATCATGGTCTTCCATTCGTTGTCCCAGATATTCTCCCTTTCAGTGATTATCCTGGCATGGTCCTCCGACGTGGCCTTGCTGAAAAGCTCGGAATTCCTGAGCCTCGAGATCTTCCCGGCCCTCCTGAACGCATCGATGACCTTGGACTCCGTGATCTTGAAAAGAAGGGACTTGAACCTGCCTTTCTTCCTGTCATACTGGAAATTCTTCAGATACCTCATCAGGACCATCGTGGTTTCCTGGAGGACGTCCTCCGCCAGCTCCTTCGGACATCCACGCTTCCTCGCGAAATTTATTATCACGGGCGCGTAGAGCTCGTAGAACACGGCCCAGGCCTTCTCATCGTCCTGCTTCAAGGCCATGATCAGAGTTTCTCTTGTCTTGACTATGTCGTATCCTGACATCTGGAACCCATCGTTATTTTCGGGAATCCGGCGTTTTATTCCTGGAACCAGCCTGAAAAGATTTCCAATTGGCGCCTAATATAGTTTTCCCGAATGCAATCTTCCAGTCTCTCCACATATTTAGTTGTAGAGCGTTGACGTCAGGTAATGTATCAGTCTTTATTGATATTGCTCGTTATATAGACAATACGCAGTTATGCGGAGAAAATTATAGGCAGGCAGGGAATTATCCTTTTCTATATTCGACAGGGCTTTTTCCGGCGATCCTGCTGAATACCTTTGAAAAGTAGAATATGTCGGTGAATCCGGCCTTGGCAGCTATTTCAGCGCAGGAAAGAGGCGTGGTGCGCAGGAGGTTCTTGGCGGCGCTTATCCTGTATTCGTTCATGTAGCTGACAGGCGCGAGACCGAACTTCTTCTTGAACTCCCTCTGGAAATGCCCTTTCGAGATGCAGGCTTCGGACGCGAGCTTTTCAATGCGTATCCTGCCGGTGCAATGGGAATGCATGTAGTCCCTGGCCCTTCCAAGCCTTGATGAGATTGAATCCTCGATGGGCGTATCAAGACCGGCATAGGTCATTATCAGGAAATGGAAAAGCTCGGATAGGTTCCTGTGGAACTGTATGAACCTGAACCTGGAATTGTCCTCCTTCAGTTCGGCGATCCTGGCAAGAATATTGCCGAGGGACTTGTGCTGATCCTTGTCAAGCAGGAGCACGTTTTGCCACTTCGTGATCTCCATTCCCGAATAGGCCTCAAGCAGCTCCTTGAAGGAAATATCAAGCCCATTTCCCTTTCCACAGACATACGAGAAGGAAAATTCCGAATATGAGACTTTTCCCTTGTCAATAGGCTGGAACATGTGTCCTTCGCCCGGAGAGCTCAGGACAAGGAGTCCGGGTTCCGCATCCAGGATCTTTCCGCCTATGGAGAAATTTCCATGGCCTTCGCCATAAAGCACGACGTGAAATACATTGTGCCTGTGTTCATGGGACCTTGCTGCTGATTTCTTTATATGCAGCGAGTCGATGCTCACGTGCAGGGGAAGCATGTCGTAGCTTGCGACACCGCAGCTTATCTGCATGAACTGCGGTTTCCTTGAAGGCAGATCGTTTTCAGTGAATACCAGCAAAGGGCACCTCTAAAAATTCATAACATCACAAAATTACAAATAAATGTGTTAAAAATCCATTTATATTACTTCTTATGATGTTATTTTACAAATAATAAAATAGAATAATGGGAACGCCAGACCCCGTGCTGGCGAAGATGCCGGTACAGGGCCCGGCGTTCCAAAATCATTAAGATAAGGAGAAATTCACATGTCAAACGCGAATATCGAAGGTTTCCCGCAGGAAGATGTCTCTAAGGCCGAATGGCTCGTCAAGGAGGCGCATAAGAACGGCGGTCTTGCGCCAGTAGATATTGAAAAGTTCTGGATTGACCAGGACGCGGCCGCAAAAGATCCTTTTTCAAAAAATATCAAACAGGCCCCATTGGGAGTCTTCCATAGCAATGAAGTTGTCTTCGACGAACTCGGTATTCCCGAAGATATGTGGCGTCTGGAAAAAGATGAAGCCTGGAAACTGTCGTTGAACAAGGCGTATAATGATAAGGCTGAAAAAATAGTTGGACGCCGCCTGCTGAACGAAAAACCTTCTGCTCCAGTTTCCGACCGCTATCCTGAGACCAAGAAGCTGCATGATGTCTTCGAAGCCAAGAACGTTTGGCACGAAGGTTCCTGGTGGCTCCAGCAGTCCGCAAACACCGAGGACGAATTAAAAGCTCTTCTTGACCGCGTTGAAAATCGCGACATCCGCAAGTTCATCCTGCCGGAAGGGTGGAACGAGGCCAAGGCGAAACTCCTGCCGCGCGGAATCAAGCCCGGTCTCTACCGTGGGCAGCGCGGACCCTGCACTTTTGCGACAAGCGTCTATGGCGCCGAGAACATGATCTTCCTCGTTCTGGACAATCCGGATCTAGCCAGACGCTTCAGTAATGCGATCCTGAAGACAATGCTTGAGATTGCCAGAGTTCTTGACGAAGAGGCGGGCTACACGCCGGAAACTGCTCCTCACGGTTTTGGTTTCGCCGATGACAACTGCTGTCTCTTCAATCCCGAGATGTACGAGCTCTTCGGATATCCGATATTGAAAGGGATATTTGAACGCTACAGCCCGAATCCCGGAGACAACCGGTACCAGCATTCCGATTCTTCAATGGCGCATCTTCTTCCATTCTTCACAAAACTAAACATGACTGGTGTAAATTTCGGGCCGACCCTGACAGTCAGCGAGATCCGCAGCCATTGTCCGAAAGCGGTGATCCACGGACAGCTTGCTCCGTTCACATTCAGCCGGAACGAGGAAGTCAGGATGATCTGCGAATTCCTGCGTGATTTCAGACAGGCGAAGGAGAAGAGGGGGCTGTTGTTCACCACTGCCGGCTCGATAAACAACGGTTCGCGTCTGACCGGCATGCGCCTGCTGATGGCGGCCGCGCAGCTCTGGGGAAGGTATTAGAAGTAGGTACGGCCTTCAGGCTGTACCATTCTTTATTTGCCAGTAGGTACGGCCTTTAGGCTGTACCATTCTTTGCTTGAAAATTTAATAACACTTAAAAACTGGTACAGGCTTCCGCCTTCGCTGAGAAGCTACGGTGGACACAGAAAGCCCGTACCTACTTCAAATCCAAAAAACGAATTCAGAATAAATTTCAAGATGGAGAGTTCATAAACATCTCCGCAGCCGCAAGGAGTATTTTTTAAACAAGGAGATTATACAATGTCGGAACTTGAAGGTTTTCCGCAGGATCATATTAAGAAGTCTGAATGGCTCGTCAAGGAGGCGCATAAGAACGGTGGACTGGCGCCTGTGGATCTGGAAAAGTTCTGGGTGGATCAGGACGCGGCTGCAAAAGATCCGTTCTCGAAAAATATAAAGCAGCTTCCTTTGGGAGTCTTCCACAGCAACGAAATTGTCTTCGACGAACTTGGTATCCCTGAGGAGATGTGGCGCCTGGAAACAGACGAAGCTTGGAAGCTTTCTGTAAACAAGGCATATAACGACAAGGCCGAGAAAATAATTGGACGCCGCATCTTGAACGAGAAACCGCCAGTACCGGCGCCCGACCGCTATCCTGAAGTCAAGCTGTTGCATGATGTCTTCGAAGCGAAGAACGTCTGGCATGAGGGTTCCTGGTGGCTCCAGCAGTCCGCAAATACCGAGGACGAGTTAAAGGCGCTTCTCGACCGTGTAGAAAGCCGCGAGATCCGCAAATTCATCCTTCCGGAAGGATGGAACGAAGCGAAGGCGAAGCTGCTGCCGTGCGGAATAAAGACCGGGCTCTACCGCTGGCAGCGCGGACCCTGCACATTTGCGACAAGCGTCTATGGCTCCGAGAACATGCTCTTCCTAGTTCTGGACAACCCGGATCTTGCTGTCAGGTTCCGGAACGCAATAATCAAGGCGATGCTTGGCATAGCACGGATTCTTGACGAGGAGGCGGGCTACACTCCGGAAACGGCTCCCCATGGTTTTGGATTCGCCGACGACAACTGCTGTCTCTTCAATCCGGAAATGTACGAGCTCTTCGGATATCCGATTCTCAAGACCCTCTTCGAACGGTACAGTCCGAATCCCGGAGATAGACGGTACCAGCATTCCGATTCAGCCATGTCGCACCTCCTTCCATTCTTTACGAAGTTGAACATGACAGGCGTAAATTTCGGACCGAGTCTGACTGTCAGCGAGATCCGCAGACATTGTCCGAACGCCGTCATTGAAGGACAGCTTGCGCCGTTCACATTCAGCCGGAACGAGGAAGTAAGGCTGGTCTGCGAATTGCTACGCGATTTTGAACAGGCGAAGGAGAAGAGGGGCCTTGTGTTCGCCACGTCTGGGGTGATAAACAATGGTTCGCGCCTGACCGGCATGCGCCTGCTGATGGCGGCCGCCCAGCTCTGGGGAAGGTATTAAAAGTAGGTACGGCCTTTAGGCTGTACCATTCTTTGCTTGAAAATTTAATAACACTTCAAAGGCTGGTACAGGCTGAAGCCCGTACCTACTTATTTTGGTTTTCTCCACGGCCAGTCTTCAGGCTTTGATACAAGGCGGGCTTTAACAGGATTATTCATAATGTATCTTTTGACAGATTCTACTTTTAGCGGGCTTCGGCACCAGTGGTCGAAATTTTCCGCTGCCCAGAACTTTCCCTCTTTTCCAAGTATCCTGTTCGCCTGAAAAGCAGTGGAACCTTTAATTTCACCGAGGACTTTGCCCAGTGATACAAGGGCATTGTCCGAATCACAGCATAGGCAATGCACATGATTCGGCATGATGACGATAAAAGGAAACCGCCACCGATATTTTGTTTCCATCTCGTCGAATTTTGACAATACAAGTCTGGCAATGTCGGGATTGGAAAGAAATGCCCTGTTATTGTCGGCCGTGTCAAGGATTGACTCGATCTTAAGGAATTCCAACCGTTGATTTTGAATTATTTCTTCCTGGGGAGCATCTTTCAATTTATCTCTCTTCTCGCGGAGAGTGGCAATGACATGTGCTGGAATAGTTCCATGGAGGCGGAAAGTTACAAAATATTCGTGGTTCAAAACGCTCCAATGAGGGAGTTTCCTCCGATGAAAGGCAGTTGTTATAGGTTTTTCCATGAGTTCTAAGTAGGTACGGCCTTTAGGCTGTACCATTCCTTGCTTAAAAATTTAATAACACTTTAAAACTGGTACAGGCTGAAGCCCGTACCTACTTCAAATCCAAATGCTGGTACAGGCTAAAGCCCGTACCTACTTCAAATCCAAAGGCTGGTACAGGCTAAAGCCCGTACCTACTTTATATTCAAATACTGCTGGTTCAATTCCCTTAACTGGTCGGCCCAGAATGAATCAGTGCCCCAGTTCGGGAAATTGGCCGGGAAGCACGGATCTTCACGCTGACGGCTTATCCAGTCCAGGAAATAAAGCATTCGCATTGCGCGGAGAGGTTCGATGAGCTCAATGCTGTCCTCCTCAAAATCTCGGAATTCCCTGTATCCTTTGATCATAAGGTCGAGTTCGCGTCCTGATTCAAGCATGTGCCCGGGAAGAAGCATCCAGAGGTCATGCACGGGAGGTCCCATCACCATGTCGTCGAAGTCGATCAGAAGAAGCCCTTCGTCGGGCCTGTGCAAGATATTTTTCGCATGGCAGTCGCCGTGGATCCTGATGTATTCGGTGTCATCGAACATCGGCAGGATCAGATCCAGAAGCTGGGAGCAGACGTCTTCAAAAGGTTTCTGGTATCTCGGCGGAATCTGTCCACCATCGACAAGCTGCGAAATATCCGACTTGGTAGTTTCCCTTGGATGAAGCTTAAGGCGGTGTTTTGCCGGCTTGCGGCTTCCGACGACATGTGCGCGGGCGACGACCCGTCCAAGACGCTTCCAGTCGTCGTCGCTTGTCTGTTCCCATATCCGACCGAGTCGTTTCGGATATACGGCGAAGAAAATGCCGTCGGTTTCACCGACAGTTGTCTTGTTCTTGAGAATGAACGGTGCGACGACCGGGATCTCGTCATGCGCGCATTCCATCACGAAATCATGTTCGTCCTGTATTGCCTTCTTGGACCAGCGGCCGGGCCGGTAGAACTTTACGATGATGCGTTCGCGGTCGTCGGCCATCAGCTCATATACCCGGTTGATGTAGCTGTTCATGGGATGGGTGTAGCCGAGCAGGTGACGACCAAGCGCCTTCTCGACCTCCGGGACGATGACGTCCGGAGTCAGTGCGGTGAAATTCCCGCAGGCCTGGGGTGCGGCCTGAACTTGGCTGTTGCCGTCTTTTTTCGTCTTTGCTGTCTTGACTGTTTTTTTATTCATAAGTATGGGAAATAAAAATAACTGGATTCCATTACAAAACAATGCACTCAGGTGTACATTATGCGCTTATTTTGTTTTATAAAGGAGGGTGGGCATTCCTGTCCGCCGTAGCGTAGCTCTTCAGTGCGAAGACTGATTTGCCAATACGCGGGTTGGAAAACCCGCGCTCCGTTGGAAAACAAAATCTTGAAATTAATATGCGTTTGGCAATTTAAAAGAAGGATTATATGCCGATGAAGAACTCAATCAAAGTCATACTCACTTCAGAGAAGACTGCCGACAGGCTGTCAGAGAAGAAGAGCGTGCAGTTCAAGAAAGATGTCAACGGTGTTGAACCCCAGGTGATCAACATTTTCCCGGAAGTCGCCTACCAGAAGATCGAGGGATTCGGCGGAGCCCTGACTGAATCTGCGGCAGTCTCCTTGGACAAGGCAGGTCCGGCAATCAGGGAGAAGGTGCTCAAGGCATATTTCGACACCGACAAGGGATTGAACTACAGCCTCTGCCGCGCACATATCAACAGCTGCGACTTCTCGACCGGGAACTACCATTACACCGCGAAGAACGACCGCCAGCTGAAGACTTTCAACATCGAACGCGACCAGCAGCTCATCATTCCGATGATCAAGGATGCCCAGAAGATCAGAGGTTCAAAGCTCAGCATCCTGTCTTCTCCGTGGAGTCCGCCGGACTGGATGAAGACCACCGGCAAGATGAATCTCGGTGGAAAGCTCAGGCCCGACTGCCGCAAGATATGGGCCGATTACTATTCCAAGTACATTGAAGCCTACGCCAAGGAAGGCATCAAGATCTGCTATCTCACCGTCCAGAACGAGCCTAAGGCGAAACAGACCTGGGACTCATGTATCTATACCGCCGAAGAGGAAAGGGATTTCGTGAAGAACTATCTCGGTCCTTCGCTCAAGAAGCATGGACACGGCAACGTCAGGCTCCTAGTGTGGGACCATAACAAGGAACGCGTCTTCGACCGTACTAAGATAATCCTATCTGACCGCAATGCCGCAAAATATATCTGGGGCACGGGATTCCACTGGTATTCAGGAGATCATTTCGAAGGGCTCGACATACTGCATGACATGTTCCCGTCGAAGGGATTGATCTTCACCGAAGGTTGCGTTTCCGGACCCAAAGACTGCGGCTGGCGCAAAGGCGAAAAATATGCCCACGACATCATCGGCGACTTGAACAACTGGACGCAGGGATGGATCGATTGGAACATAACTCTTGATGAGTTGGGCGGACCCAACCACGTCGGCAACTTCTGCGATGCGCCGATAATCGTCGACACGAAAAAGAAGAAGATGACATACAAGTCGTCATTCTATTACATCGGGCACATCAGCAAGTATATCAAGCCCGGTGCGCGAAGGATCGGGTTCAGCAAGTATTCGCCGTATCTCGACGTCACGGCAGCGAAAAATCCGAATGGCGAGATCGTCACGGTCGTGATGAACAGCTCGGGCGAGAAGATTGACTTCGTCCTGAGATGCGGAGAAAATATTGCGAACTTCGCAATCGCCCCGCATTCGATCATGACGCTGGTGTTCTAGTAGGTACGGCCTTTAGGCTGTACCATTCTTAGTTCTTAAAATTCTAAAATGCTGGTACAGGCTAAAGCCCGTACCTACTTCAAATCCAAAACTGGTACAGGCTAAAGCCCGTACCTACTTCAAATCCAAAACTGGTACAGGCTAAAGCCCGTACCTACTTCAAATCCAAAACTGGTACAGGCTAAAGCCCGTACCTACTATAGGATGCAGACTGCGACTCGAACAGAAATTTCTGCGATGGAATCATTTGACACCGGATTTACTCCCAGGAAGTTTCCTGTTCGTCTGCCAATCGATGATCTGGCCGTCAGCCGACAGGCGTTCGCGCAGCGCGTCGTATGGAAGATCCTGCAATGAGATTTTGCCGTCGATCGCGAGGCTCGCGGCAGTGGCGGCGGATTGGCCTAGCACCATGAAGACCGGTTCCATCCGCATGGACCCATATGCCGCATGCGTGGCGGAGGAGCAGACCGGCACCAGCAGGTTCTCGCATTCACCGCGCCTGGGTATGATGGCACGGTAGCTGATCCCGAACGGCGCGGGCACCTTGACGAACATGCCGCCCTCGCTTGTCACGAAGCCTTCAGGCGATACAAAGAGTTTTATCGCATGGGAGTCCATGTGATATGAGCCAAGCCCCACCGGATCCGTCGCGACATCCTTGCCTAGTGCGGTGTTTTCAGTGACAACGTAATCGCCGACCATGCGGCGGGCTTCGCGGACGTAGAGCTGAAACGGCCAGTTTCCGGTGTCGGTGAACTCGTCCTTTGCCAGCCCCCAAGGGGCATAGCGAAGGCGGACTTTCTCGGGAATGCGCGGATGGTTCTGCAGGGTCCAGATGAGACCTCGCTGCCAGTGCTCATGATCTTTTGCAATGCGCTCGCGGGTGGCGTAATCGGCCTCCGGGTAGTCCCAGTTCATGCCGACAAAATCCGTGGAAACATAGCCGTTGTTATTGCTGTCGGTCTTTCCATTAGGCAACATGTCAAACTTGAAGAAGTTATCTGTCGCCACTCCTGCTTCGATGAACCGGAAGAGGATTTCGTATTGCTTTTCGTCGTAATCTGCCGGCTTCTTCACAGGTATCCGGTTTTCAGGAAATTTTGTAAGGCACATCCGGTAATTGTAAGCCTGAACTCCCCGATCGCCTTCGCCCACCTTCCCACCCCAGGCGGGATGGATGCGGGGCAGGAGTCCGCTCTTGGTATCTCCCTTGATTTGATACGGATCAATCCCCTCGGGGAAGCGGCCGGGGAGCGGCATGGGCCTGATCCCGTTGATCGTTTCGTTGTATCGGCTGTTGGGTTCGCGCCCGACGAAATACGTGACACCGGATGCGGCCATCAGATCGCCTTCGTAAGTTGCGTCGATGAACATCCTGGCTTTGAAAACGCGGCCGGATTCCATGGCGATGCTGACTATTTTACGCCCCTCTTTTTCCACGCCGCTCTTGCGATTCAGCTTTTCATTGCGAAAGACCTTCACCTTTGCTTCAGTTGCCATCCGGTCGAACAGCCGTTCTGCAACGGAAGGCTCGAGAATCCACATTGTCTGATCGTCGGGGGACAGCGGGGAATGCTGTCCACTCATTTTGTGCTTTTTCTCAAGCTTCCATGCGGCATCATCCTGGTAGTATTCCCAGACCCTGTGGAAATACTCACGGGCCAGTCCGCCAATCGTCCGCGGATTTCCAACATCGACCCAGCCGAGTCCGCCGCTGGTCAATCCCCCGAGGTGTTTGTTGGGCTCAATCAGGGCCACGGTTTTTCCCATACGCGCCGCCTGGACAGCGGCAATGACTCCGGCGCTATTGCCACCGTAGACGACGATGTCATACGTTTCGGCTTTGTCCTGTGCCGACATAGCAGTCGACGAACCTGTTCCAATGAGGGCACACGCCAGCAAGAAAACACAATAATGTCTTTCCATAAATTCCTTCCGTTATCAAAATAATGGCATTCAATAGGTTATGCACGCCGTGAACTCCAACTTTAGAAATCAGCTCAAAAGAGGCAAATTGCCTCATATACAAATAGTCTCATAATAGAATTTACTTAAAAGGGAGGGCGGACTTTCCAGTCCGCCAAATCGCGGGTTGGAAAACCCGCGCTCCTTTGAAATGTAAATACAATTATGCAACTACTAGTAAGTCATCGCTCCACGGAGAAAAGCAAAGAGTTGCTGGCTGCATGGGTTCCAATATATTTTAGATCCGCAAACGGAATCCATTCCGCATGGCCGTCGCAAAAGACATGATTGCTCCCGTCAACCCTTATGGCTTTAACTACAACAAAAGACGGGTTGTTCGCAGGATATGGAACAAACTCGCCTTTTCCAGTCACATGGTTCATACGGAAAATACCGTCCCCTGCCCATTGATAGACTTCGTCGCTCATTAGAACATCGTTCGGACTGTTCTTTGCCACGTTGAAGTCAGTATAGAAAGTCCCCAGGTAGTTCTTCCCGGGATAGTAATGATAATTGGCCCGTGGATCAGCGTCAGTGTTTGCCGGGTTGTCGACAGAAGCCGCGTCCAAGGCAGGACATTTCCAGACATTGAAATTCTGCAAGTAATCGGACATCCTTGTAAGAAGCGAGTCAGAGGAATGCCTGAAGACATCCGGCATGTCGGTATTCCATGAAATCTTTGGCAGAAGCTGAGTGTTGTCACTCTCATACGCGAAGAGTGACAGGTAGCATTGCTTGAAATTGCTCACGCACACAATCCGCTTTGAATAGGATTTGGCTGTAGCAAGGGCCGGCAGCAGCAATGACGCCAAGATTGCGATAATTGCAATGACCACGAGCAACTCGATAAGAGTAAAGAGAGTTGCTCTCGTCTTCGCTTGAAACGCCTGGCGTTTCTCAGCTTCGCCGGGCGCAGCCACCAGAAGCTCGATCAAGGTGAAACATCTTGTCCGAACATGCATACGTCCCCTAAAAGGGAGAGAGCATGCTCTGTCAGACAATGAAAAGACATTGCTCATAATCGTAACTCCCCCTTATGCAATTATTCTAACATAAAACAAAACCATAAGCAATACTCCCGATTTACATATATTATTCAAAAAGTTGTGATATTTTATCATTATTCGGAAATAGAGGCTGATAACCGAGGAGGATGCGGATGCAAAAGCAGACGATGAAATACCGTGACTGGCTGAACCTTAGTTCCCATCTGCTCTGGTGCTATGAACATCGGATGATAAGCCCTCCCAGGGAGATGAAAAGGGGGAAGTACAATTTTACAAACAACGGCGCCTGGCTGGTGCACAGGGGATGGGCGCAGGTCAAGCATGACGGCAAGATCTTCAGGGCGTTGCCTGGGCAATGGCTGATCGTCAAGCCTGTTAGCAGGTCTCATCTTTTCGCCGCGGATACTGTCATGTTGTCCGTGGCCTTTGACGCGCACTGGCCGGACGGAAGCAAATGGATTGAAGACGGCCTCAGCCTGGTCATCAACGCCGAAGATCATCCTTTGCTTGAGAAACGCGCGAGGCCGATGGCTAGGATCATGAAGAACATCGGCATAGCTCCGGGAATATGGAACATGCGGGATTACAGGGTGGACTCATCTGATTTTTTCGCATTGGAAAGGCACTTGAACAACTGGTTTGCGGAACTGTTGAAGGCATTGAGCGACCATGGCGTCCATCCCTCCGGAAATTTTGGGATTGACGAACGGGTTGCAAGAGCCGTCGCAATAATGAACAATTCGGTTGTGGAGGAGAACTTTGACATGCACAAGCTGTCTGCCCAGATCGGGATCAGCCTGGTCCATCTGGTCAGGCTTTTCCAGAAGGAGATGAACCGCAGTCCCAAAGCCTATTTTGAAGATCTGCGCCTCAGATATGCCATGGACCGCCTGAATTCGAAAGGTGAAAGAATCAACGAAGTCGCCAATGCCCTGGGATTTGCTTATTTATCAAACTTTTCCAACTGGTTCAGGAAGCATACAGGGATGTCGCCAAGAAATTATATTGACAGTATTTAGGCATTGCAAATCAGGGCGGGGGTTGAAGTAGGTACGGCCTTTAGGCTGTACCATTCTTAGTTCTAAAAATACCAAAATGCTGGTACAGGCTAAAGCCCGTACCTACTTGGAAATCTTATCCTTAAGCATCTGGTACCCGTAATGGGCGATCAGGTAGTCGAGGAGAACGATTGCCATGTAGTTCTCGGCGACCGGCCAGATGCGTCCGGCGATCGTGGGATCGCGGCGCGTTATTGCGGCAAGTGCCTTGTTCTCCATAGTGTATTTGTCGATCGTGACCTGTTTCTTGTCGATAGTAGGTGTGGGCTTGACTGCGACTCTCGCAACGATTGGCTGTCCGGTGGCGAGTCCGCCAGTGATTCCGCCGGCGTTGTTGCTCATGAACTTGACCTTGCCCTTTTCAGCGCGCATCGCGTCGTTCGACTGGATGCCGGTCATGTCCTTTACTGCGAATCCAGCTCCGACCTCGACGCCCTTGACGGCGCCGATTCCGAGCATCCTGCCGAGTTCAGCATCAAGTTTCTTGAAGACGGGTTCACCGAGTCCGCAGGGAACTCCGAGCGCGACGACTTCCACTACTCCACCGGACGAATCTCCGGTCGCGGAGATCTTGTTGCAGGCCGCGAGCATTTCTTCGGCGGCATCTACGTCCGGACAGTTCACGACGTGGTGGACGCCATATTTCTTCCTGATGGCCTTGGAATCCATCTTCGGGGTCTTTGCGCGGATCGCGTCTATTTCCTTTTCAATTTCTGCGAATATCGCAGCTTTCTGGAGGAAGCGCATGTCCATGGTGATGCGTTTCTTCACATAGATTTCCTGATAGAACGGATCGAGGTCGCGGCGCATCTTCTTGAAGGCGTCCGTGCCCTTGAGGACTTTTGCATAATCCATCTCATTGCACCGGACTCCCGCCATTTCGCGGATATATGAGAATACTTCGATGCCACAGGCTTTGAGGACTTTCTTGGCGACATAACCGGCTGCGACGATCGTAGCGGTATAACGCCCGCTGAAAATTCCGGCGCCGATCGCGTCATCATCCGGACCATATTTAATGAAGGAGGCATATGATGCATGTCCCGGGCGAGGGGTTCTGTTGGTGCTCTGGTACTGCCAGACATGGATGTCATGGCGGTCGAGGTTCGGGATGAGGATTGTGATCGGTGTTCCGTTCGTGAGGTTCTTGTTTCCGGCCTTTTCGATGGTGTCCCATGAGTTAAGTCCTGTGTATATTATAGGAAGGTCAGGTTCCTTTCTAGGGGATGAAAGCTCGTCGGCTCCGGGTTTGCGGAGGAGAAGATCGCCGTAGATCTCCTGTTCAGTGAGGAGCATGCCCGGGGGAACGCCCTGTATTAAGGAAGTAAGTCCTTCCTGATATGACCCGCCAGCCACGCTGACCTGGAAAAAATTACCTAAATGACAACCCATCATAAATAAATTTCTCCGAAATTTATAAGTTGAAAATCCAATTGATTAAGGCGGTTACAGATAATATAAATCCCTGAAAAGTCAAACAGTGCTTCGTTTTTGCAGAGGCAAGTCTTTTCTTGATCCGTTTCATCGCCTCGATGCCTGAAACAAGGCTGAATCTTCGCTTCAGCTTGCATAACCTGTTGAATGCTAAGACAAACTAAAGTTTGTACTCCAACGGGTATGTTTCAGCAACAATTGTATTTTTGTTTTTGCAATCAGCCTTTAGTTCAAGCGGAGAATATTATATAAGACAATTTAAAAACAGCAATGTTCCATCATTATGAAAAAAGATAATTTGCAGGATTTAAATTTTAAAGGAGGGCGGGTTTTCATACCCGCCAAAAGAAAATATCGCGGGTTGGACCACAGCCATCCGGCGTGGCAGGAAACCCGCGCTCCTTTGTTTATAAATCAGTTCAATGGAATCATGCAATTCCTTAAGGGATAAAATTCATCCTGCAAGCTCTGGCAAAGTAACATAGTCCGGTTTACATTATCAGCCCTGAAAAACTAGGAAGGGGAACACATGTCAAAAAACAATTTCGTGATTGGTCTCGATTATGGGACGGATTCGGTAAGATGTCTTATCGTTGATGCTTCTAACGGCAGGGAGATTTCGAGCGCTGTCCACTACTACAGCCGCTGGCAGGACGGGAAGTTCTGTCTGCCGGTCGAAAACCAGTTCCGCCAGCATCCCCTCGACTATCTCGAGGGGCTTGAGATCACCGTGAAGAAGTCCGTAAAGGCCGCGGGTGCGAATGTCGCAAAGAACATCAAGGGAATCTCGATCGACACCACAGGTTCGACCCCGATAGCGGTTGACAGGAACGGCGTGGCGCTTTCGCTGCAGGACGAGTTCAAGAACAACCCCAATGCGATGTTCATCCTGTGGAAGGACCATACCGGAATTAAGGAAGCCGAGGAGATAAACACTCTCGCCCATAGCGGGAAGTTCGAGGATTTCACGAAATATTGCGGCGGAATATATTCCTCCGAATGGTTCTGGGCGAAAGTCCTGCACGCCCTCAGGGCCGACAAGAAGGTCCGCGCCGCGGCGTTTTCCTGGGTTGAACACTGCGACTGGCTGCCTGCCGTCCTTACAGGCGACACGAATCCACTCACTCTCAAGCGCGGCAGATGCTCTTCCGGACACAAGGCGATGTGGCATGAATCATTTGGCGGATTGCCTTCTGAAGAATTCCTGACAAAGCTTGATCCGCTTCTCAAAGGCCTGCGTGGCCGTCTCTATAAGGATACATATACCTCCGACTGTGCCGCAGGGACTCTTTCCCCGGTTTGGGCGAAAAAGCTCGGTCTGGGCGAAAATGTCGTGGTCGGCATCGGGGCTTTCGATGCGCACATGGGCGCTGTCGGCGGACAGATCAAACCCTACATAATGAGCAAAGTAATGGGAACTTCAACATGCGACATGCTGATCGCTCCAATGAACAAGGTCGGCAAGAAACTCATCCGCGGGATCTGCGGACAGGTTGACGGCTCGATCGTTCCGGGAATGCTCGGTATGGAAGCAGGGCAGTCCGCGTTCGGTGACATCTACGCCTGGTACAGGAATGTCCTCATGTGGCCGCTTCAGAATGCGCTTGCCTCAGAAATAAAATCCGAGAGCGCGAGGAAGAAGATAATTGATGCAGTTCATCACAGCGTCATTCCGGCACTTTCCAAGTCCGCGGCGAAAATTCCGATCGGCGAATCAGGAATTGTCGCACTCGACTGGATGAACGGCAGGCGCACACCTGATGCGAACCAGGCGCTCAAGGGCGCCATCGGCGGACTTAATCTTGGAAGCGATGCACCTAGGATTTTCCGCGCTCTCGTCGAAGCCACGGCATTCGGATCAAAGAAGATAGTCGACCGTTTCGTGGATGAAGGCGTCGAGATCAAGGGAGTCATTGCACTTGGCGGAGTTGCGAAGAAATCTCCGTTCATCATGCAGACGGTTACGGATGTGCTTGGCATGAAGATCAAGGTGGCGCGTTCCGAACAGGCATGCGCGCTTGGAGCTGCGATGTTCGCAGCAGTTGTTGCAGGCATATATAGAAATGTGGAGGCGGCGCAGGACGCCATGGGTAGCGGATTCGAGGCCGAATACACGCCGGACAAGACGAATTCCGCGAAATACGCAAAGCTCTATGCGAAATATTCGTCCCTCGGCGGATTTGTGGAGGAGGAGACGAAAAAGTAGGACAGGCTTTCCAGCCTGTCCTTAAAGATAGCGGGCTAGAAAGCCCGCCATACTTAAGGAAATACAATATGTCAAAATACAAGGCTCTGAAGGAACAGGCGTGGGAATGCAACATGGAAATCCCGAAGCTCGGGCTTGCCATCTACACGTTCGGGAATGTCAGCGCGGTCGACCGTTCAAAAGGCGTGTTCGCGATAAAACCAAGCGGCGTGCCTTATGACAGGCTGAAGCCCCGCGAAATGGTTGTCGTGGATCTCGAGGGCAAGGTTGTCGAAGGATCGCTGAGACCTTCCTCCGATACGAACACGCATGCCGTCCTATACAGGAGTTTCTCCGACATCGGTGGGATTGTCCACACGCATTCGACATATGCCGTGGCCTGGGCGCAGGCGATCAGGCCGATTCCGATCTTCGGCACGACACACGCCGACCATCTTGTCGAAGCTGTGCCATGCACTGAAGTCATGGACGATGAAATGATAAAGGGTGATTACGAGGAGCAGACTGGACAGCAGATCCTTGACGCCTTCAAAAAACGCAGCTACAAGGAAGTCGAGATGGTGCTTGTTGCCTGCCATGGTCCGTTCACCTGGGGCGCTACCCCGGGGAAGGCGGTCTACAACAGCGCAGTCCTCGAGGAACTTGCGAAGATGGCGTATCTGACACTGACAATAAATCCCAAGGCTCCTGAACTTAAGAAAACGCTCATCGACAAACATTACCAGAGGAAGCACGGGAAGAATTCGTATTACGGGCAGAAATGAATTGTAACTCGGAAATGGGATTTAAGAGTGTAGGACAGGCGTCTCGCCTGTAGGAAATTTAAATAAGAACAGGCGAGACGCCTATTCTACATTATTTAAGAGATAATTTTTAATTTAGAAGGGACATAAGATGAACAACGTACCGGAAGTGAAACTCGGAATCGTGGCCGTCAGCAGGGACTGTTTCCCGATTGAACTTTCAAAGAAGCGCAAGAGTGAAGTCCTCAAGGCGTGCGCCGCGAAGGATATCAAGATCAAGAACATTCCTACCGTCATTGAAAAAGAGACGGATGTCCTCAAGGCCTATGAGGAAATAACCAATCTCAAAGTAAACGCCCTGATAGTCTATCTCGGAAACTTCGGTCCGGAAGGCCCGGAGACGCTTATCGCCCAGAAGTTCAACGGACCTGTGATGTTCGTGGCCGCCGCCGAGGAGACAGGCGAAAATCTGATCAACGGCCGCGGCGATGCCTATTGCGGGATGCTCAACGCCTCCTACAATCTCGCTCTCCGCAAGATCAAGGCCTACATTCCGGAATATCCTGTCGGAACCCCTGATGATGTCGCCGGAATGATAAAGGAATTCATCCCTGTTGCGAGAATACTTGTCGCCATCAGGAAGCTGAAGATCTTCGCTTTCGGTCCACGTCCCCAGGACTTCCTTGCATGCAACGCGCCGATCAAACCGCTCTACGACATCGGTGTCGAGGTCATGGAGAACAGCGAGCTAGATCTTTACGACGTGTTCCGTTCCGCCGAGGGCAATCCGAAGATCAGGAAGGTCGCTGCGGAAATGGCGCAGGAGCTGGGCAAGAACAATGCGTATCCTGATCTTCTTGCGAAACTCGCACAGTTCGAAGTCGGGCTCACGAAGTTCATGGCTGACAACCTTGGCGCGTCCCAGTACGGGATATTCGCCAACAAGTGCTGGCCGTCATTCGAGAAATATTTCGGATTCGTCCCCTGCTACGTCAATTCGAGGATGGCGGCAAAGGGGATTCCGGTGTCATGCGAAGTGGACATCTACGGCGCGTTGAGCGAATACATCGCGACCTGTGCGACGGAACATCCGGCTACTCTTCTCGACATCAACAACACCGTCCCGCGCGACATGTATGAGAAGGCAGGAAAGAAGGCGGCAGGCTACCAGCTCAACGATCTCTTCATGGGATTCCACTGTGGAAACACGTGCTCGGAATGTCTGGCGGGATGCAGCCTCAAATATCAGCTCATCATGCACAGGCTCATGGAGCCTGGCAAGGCCCCGGATATCACACGAGGCACGCTTGAAGGAAGGATCAGGCCGGGGGATATCACCCTCTTCAGGCTGCAGTCCACCGCCGACGCCGTTCTGAAATCGTATATCGCCGATGGAGAGGTTCTCGACGTGGATCCGAAATCTTTCGGAGGCATCGGAATTTTCGCGGTGAAGGAGATGGGCAGGTTCTACCGCCATGTCCTCATCGAACAGAGGTTCCCGCACCATGGTGCGATAGCGTTCAAGCATTCGGGGAAAGCCCTTTATGATGCGATGAAGACGATAGGCGTCTGCAACTGCAATATCTATTACAATCATCCGAAGGGCGTCCGCTACTGCGGCGAGAATCCATTCGCATGATAAAATTTTCCAGACGGAAAATTTTATAGAGGATAATTTTAGGAATGTGGTACAGGCGTTTCGCCTGTATACGTAAATTTTAATCACAGGCGAGACGCCTGTACTACATTCTTTTAGGAAAGACTGGAATGAAAAACATCAGGTTGCCGTTTATAAATACTTCAGGGCATCTCTTTGTTTTCATCCTTTTTGCATTCGTATACATCTGCTCCTTCTCGATGAGGACTTTCGTCTTCAACCGCGAGGAGGCGAGGATAGCGGATTGCTACAAGGACTACGAAGGCAAACTGCCCAATCCTTCAACGGGCCCGTTCATTCCATTTTTCGTTGAAAGCTCGGTCATGTATGCGTATTCCGCAGATGTCGCGTATGGAAAGGGGATTCCGTCGTATGACCGTCTTCTGCCGACCAACAGGAACATACGGGTGGTGGAGCAGGATACGATCGGGCTGGAATATTTCCTGGGATATGGCTACAAGCTGAAGAACAAGCTGTTTCCATCATCGGGATTGAAACCCGAGGTGCAGGTTTATGAGGACAATCCGTATTTCACTAACTGGGCGAGGTTCCAGATCCGGCTCTGGGCGAGTTCTATTGCGGCGCTGACCTTCCTTTTCCTGATCGTGGTCAGATGTCCATGGCCACTGGCTTTGGCAGGCGGGCTTCTCCATGTTGTTTCCCCGGCGGCGATAGCGAGATACACCGGACAGGATATTGTCAGGGGTGAATTCTGCCTGCCGATCATAGTTGCAGTGCTTGTCATCGCATTCTGGTATCTTGGCCGGCCATCGAAATGGAAGCTTGTCCTGCTCGGGGTGACCGCCTTTGTCGCGATATCGACCTGGGACATGTGCCAGATATTCTTTGGTGTATGGGGCATTTCGGAGATATTCCGGATGATAATCGGGGGGAAGCCCAGCACGAGGAGGAGGAACATATGGATCGTGATTTTAATCGCGGTCCTCGCGGCTTCGGTCCTCATCCCGTACCACAGGGTGCACAGTCTTTTCCTTTCTCCACTGGTGCTTGTCATAATTCCTGCGGTCATAATTTCGTCGTTGCATATCTTTAGGCGGTCCTATCTGAAAAGGGCCATGGCGCTCGGAATCACTTTGGTGCTTGCAATATCGGTGTGGTGGGGGATAAGCAGGATAAGCAGTTTTTCCGACAGCTACGGCCATTTCGGGAATCTGCTTCTCGCGAAGATCAAGAACTTGAACGTCAAGCCGCAGGATCCCCTGCTTTTGAATTTTGACGCCCGGATACTGTGGACGCCGGCGATGCATTCGGCCAACATGGAAATCCTGAGGCAGCATTTCCCCTTTGCCATCTACAGCGTCCCTCTTATCCTCATCCTCTCGCTTTTCTTTGCATCCCAGAGGAGGCGTATTTATTCCAGGGAGATGGCGAGGCTCTATTTTCCGCTGTTCATGACAATATTCTATTTCATCGCATTCATATTCGTAGTCCGATACTATGACTTCACAATAATATTCCTGTGCATGCTCATGCCGCTGCTTTTCCAGGGCTGGCTGAAGAATATAAGGAATCACAGGTTCCAGTTTGTTTTCATCTGGGGCGGACTTTTTGCACTGCTTGTCCTTGCGCTCATTGTACTGCTCCCCAAACACCCTATCGTGATATCAAGCAATGTAAGTGTAGTTATTTCAGTCCTTGTCCTGGTGTTTGTCATCGGCGGATCTTTACTTGTCCTTGTATTGAGGAAAGCAATCCCGGATGTCCGGATTGCATGTGAAAGAACTGCGGTCATGGCTTTCCTGGGGCTAATTGTGTTCACGGAATTTGCACAGACCTGCCGCATGGGGAGGAACTATGCACGTGAGTATCTTCCGGAAACAGCCGGCCTTATAGAATGGATGAGGGCGGAAGGCGTTGACAACGAGGTGTTCCTTGCGGACTTCACAATTTCTCCACTTCTGAAGGCCTACTGTCATACCGCAATAATACTCCAGCCGAAATTCGAACTCGGTGAGACCAGGAAGAACGTGGAAATCTACCTGGACAAGATCTTCCACAGCGACGAATGGAATTTCAACCAGTTCTGTACCGACAAGGGGGCGAGATATTATGTGTTCGACAGGGGGCACCAGGGAGACATGATGATTTATTCTTCCAGATACTGTGCTGCCGCCATAAGATTGAAAAAGGATTCCCCAGTCTGCCTGATGTATATGCCACAGGAACGGGAAAAGCTGAAGATGTTCTACGAGGTCGAACCTCCGCCGGAGCTTAAATTCATAAGCAACAAATATATAGTCTTCAAGGTAATATCCGGAGAAGACCGAAAGAACGCCCAGCAGTGGGCCCAGGACGCCAGGAAGGCCCTTGACACCGGTAATATTGCGCTCGCAAGCAGGCTTATAAAAGCGGCAGTATACGCCGATCCTGTCGCGCCAAACGTCCGCATCCTATATGTCCATGTCTTCGGGAAAGTTCCGGAAATAAGGCTGAGAGGATTCTAGAAGATTGGATGAATGGATTGATGGATGAGTGGATGGTTGGGGGAATTGCTCGTAACTTGAAACTCGATACTTGATTGGATTTTTAAGAAAGTGATACAGGCGTCTCGCCTGTATTCCTCTTTAATCAATTACAGGCGGGACGCCTGTACCACTTTGTAGATTTGAAACTTGAAATTGGAAACTGGAAACTGGAAACTCGTAATTGGTCCTTGAAACATATGTTTTTATACCAATCAATTCTGAATGAGAACATAAACTGATTGTTCGAGAAAAATAATAATGAAAACAAAGCTAATGTTATTTTGCATACTCTGCCTGGTTGGCTGTTCGTATCACCACCCCAGAGTAATTGTTACAACAGGAGAAGATGCAAATTTGTTCCTTGGTGTTTTTAGTGGCAATATAAAGGAAATATCATCAGCAGTTCAAGCCGGAGCAAACATCAATGCCCGTCATTATGGGCTAATGGCTGCAGCGCGACTTGATGGAGCCACGCCGCTTTATGCGGCTGTATTCGATAATAAACCGGAAATTGTAGATTGGCTATTATCGCACGGAGCTGATCCCTCAATCCCCAATCTTACCGGAGAAACTCCTCTGCAATTGGCAAAAGATCAAAAACTAAAAAGGATAGTGGAAATATTAACGAAAGAAAATTCGAACGAATTGGTTCTGCCAACCTCGGCTTCGCCGGATGGCAAACTTCAAGATATTGATATTCCATTGGACAAGGCACCGGTTCTAAAGGAGCTGAAATCCGGAGAGAAAATCGATCTTGGTTTATGGGACGATGTTTTTGCCGGCGAGGAGTTCAACTTCATGGTTCTGAGGCGCGGTTCGGAGATCCATTATTTGAAGCCAGGTTCAGATTTGTCGGTTCCTATGGCGAACATTGAAAGAATGAAAAACTCCAAAATAGTAACCGGTATTTGTCTTGATGACATGGTCTGGTTGTTCTGCAATTCGGAAAAAGAGGGGCCTTTTGCCGTTGAAGTCAACAGCAAGACCTGCATTGAATTCCACAAGTTATATTTCTGGGATATCTTTTCCGATGTCCCATACATTCAATCCTGGGTTTTCACGCCCCATGTAAAAAGTGTACTTTTGGATTTCTGCGGTGCGTCATGCATATGGGTGGATCTCGAGAAGAAAACATCCATCGAACTGCCGTCCGGCTGGCAGCTACGCAGTTTCAACGCAACAATGGACATGGCGGTATTCAGCAGAAAAGAAGGATTGATCCGGACGGAATGGACGTCGGTCGGCCTTGACATGAAAACAGGTGAAACAATAAGTAAGCTGCCGGAACCATATAAGGAACCCTGGGTGGAGTATAGTTGGGAAACCAAGGACAGGCAGGCATATCCTCTATATACTTTGCCTGTGAGGGGAGGTCGAATTGATTTATCCGGATTTTCGTTCAACGGGACCCCCTATCTCCAAAAAATATCCCATGACATTGTTGATGTCCCATATCCTCCTGTTTTTAAAGCAAGAGACGGGTGGATATCCTCCTATTATTATCATGGCGATACTCAGTTTCTGAGAAATTACCCGCTGTTTTTCTCTCAGGTTAAAGCCGATGCCATACCCCGTCTTCTAAGTTATGATGTTGCTTATAATGCCGTTTTAGGTGCTGGGAAGTGCGTGTTCAGCAAATTCAACAGAGATGCAATGAACATATCTTATTCCATGGAGGATCACATTGACAACGTTTTTGTATATGATGCGGCCACCGGGAAGAAATGGGATGTGCTTGAGGGGATTGATGGACTTCCACCAATTGATCCGAAACTGAAGGGGAAGGGAAATATACAGGACATAAAATCTGTACGTTTTGTAAATGCCTTTGGACAGGGCGATAATGGGATGTTACTCCTTCTTTTCTATCATGGCCGATGTGACGCAAGAGCGGTTGCTCTATATAGCGAATTAGTGATTCCGCATACTGAATGGCGGAAAACAATCCTCCTTACGTCAGAAGGACGGCGCTATCAGGGTGATTTGCGTAATGAGATTAAACAGTGGGACTTTGCCTGGTTGCACAGGTCCGGTATGCTTATACTGGGAATTCATGAATGGAGTGATGACGGTAATAGAAAAACGCATCTTTATAGATTGCCACTCAAGCTTGATTGATTCTATTACGGTTTCTTGGTGAAACTTAACTTCGCACTTCGATTGTTCGTTATTCGTAATTCAATTCAGTTGCCGGCGAGATGTCCGCCTTCGCAAAGAAGCTTCGGCGCGACAGGCCGGCGCTCCTGTAAAAGCTTCAATTCTTCCACGAGCAGATGTCGTCTCCTCCGCCTTCTTCGTCCTTCTTGTTCGGCCCGGAGGAATATACAAAGACAGTGCCGGTTTCTTCCTTATTCCCAATCTTGACCTTGTTGTCGTAGTTCAAGTCAAGATAGATATTGAATCTCTGTCCCCAGTAATCTACATATCCGGTTTTCGTGTAATTTTTAGGAGCATCAAGAAATTTAATGTTTCTTGGGTTTCCTACGGCTGCATTGTAATTGGCAGGACCGGGGATGCATGTCAGGATTTCAAGCAGCTTGTCATATCCCATGATGTTCTTCTCGCTGCATTTCAGATCAGTCTCTCCTCCCCATGGCAGCAGGCCGTAAGTTGATTCATAGTTCTTAATAGCAGCGACTAGACGGTAGATAAGGTGTGTTACAGGTTGTCGTATTCTGGGATGGTCTCTTTTAGCTTTTCCAAGGAAAAGAAAAGTTGCAATGAGAAGGACGGCTAATAAGGGGTAAACAATTACAATCCGTATCATTGAATATTTATTTTTATTCTCTTCTTCCATGAATTCCCATTTCTTTACTTCGATGTTGGAAGTTCGAAGTTGAATGTTCGATGTTCATGTCTTGTCCTGAAATAAGTTGACACTTGCCAAAAGGAAAGGCAAGTAGTATGAAAGAGGTTTTCAGGTATA
>Ga0154564_151_pt1 | contig 55234 bp, 42 predicted proteins | sample RifGroF2_FD_105707 | JGI IMG/M metagenome (GOLD analysis project Ga0154564, IMG submission 105707) | Lentisphaerae bacterium GWF2_49_21
CCTGCAGTCCTCGGGGATCAGCTTCTGCTGCTCCTTCTGCAGCGCAGTATACGTGTTCTGGTTCACCGCGTCGGGTATCGCAGGATAGTTGTAGCAGCCTTGGAACAACAGCACCAGAGGAGACGCTGACATTATAAATGCCAAGGTGATTGAAGTTAGTTTATTCACGGTGGAAACCAAATTTAAATTGAAAATGAGTCGAACCGGTAATATTATAACAAGATCCGAAGAAATCAAATTTTTAACAATCCAAAAGTCAATAATGCAGCTCAAGGACGAACTATTCCTTTCAAAGCCCAAAAGAAAATGGACTTTCCTACCTGTTATCGACAGATATATGTTCCAGGAATTTCTGATACCGTTTTCAGTGTTGATCCTTGGATTCATGGTTCTATTTGTGATAGCGGACGTCTATGACGACATAAAGGATTTCCTTGAAAACAGCGCCACAAATATGACTATGGTGAAGTACTTTTTCCTGAGGCTGCCCGGGCATGTGGAATTCATCCTCCCTCTTTCAATACTTCTCGCCTGCATGTATACGATGGCCCATATGGGTAAGAACATGGAGATTATTGCGATGAGAGCCTCAGGTATTTCTCTGCACAGGGCCTGTGCTTCAATATATTTTATAGCGATACTGATCACTTTTGTCGATTTCATGTTCAAAGAGGTAGTTGTTCCAGACTCGGAGAAAAAAGCCTATATTTTAAAGAAAACAACCACTCGTGATGATTATACGCACAACCAGAGGAGGATGTTGACATACAGAAGCCCTGACGGAACCAAAACATGGTTTTTTAAATGTTTTGTCAAGGAAGAAGGAGAGGAAGTCGTTCAGAAAGGTGTTATTCTCAAGAAATACCTGTCCAAAGAGGGAGCCCTTGACTGGGATATAGAGGCCGAAGAGGCGGAATACATTCCTGATAAGGGATGGGAGTTTAGAAGAGCCGTCCTGACCAAATATGGAGAAGACGGTCTTATGCCTGAAAAACCTCAAAAAATTGACATGATATTCAAGGATTCCAGTGAATTCCCCGAGACGCCAGAAGGCATAATGAACGCTGTCCTCCCTCCAGAGGAGCTTCCTTCGCTGGTTATTGTGGATCTTATTTTGAATACTAAAAACATGGCGAAGAAATCGAGGAATATTTATGAGACTACTCTTTATAACAGACTTGCTTTCCCATGGGCGTGCGTGCTGGCCGTCTTTCTGGGTATACCTCTTGCGTCAAGAAATGAAAGAAGCGGAATATTCATGGCAATAATCATAGCAGTTGCAATCATAGTCGCATACACACTGGTCTCTCAGTTCATGCTCATTCTAGGAAACAGAGGATATGTTCCACCTATGATTGCCGGAATAGGACCGACTGTTGTCTTCCTAGGATATGGTCTATATAACGCCGTCACTCATCATTGATCTTGGGGCGTTTTCAATCCTCCAGGGATCTGAAGAATTTTTCCAGTGGATATATCTCCTTGATGGCCTCTACATTGCAGCCGGCCATGTAAAGTCCATTGTCAACGTCCCCCCTCCATGTGGAAAGAAGGGCTTTTGCTATGCAGAATGGGACTTTTCCGGGATTGCATGTGCGCAGGCATCGGTATGGGCAGGTAAACTTCTCCCGGCTCCCCGAAAGAACCCTGTTGACAAGAGGAGTCTTTAGAACCCTGACGGGAAGTCCGACCGGGCTCTTTATAACGGTTACATCCTCGCGTCTAGCCTTTACATATACTTCCTTGCTCCTGTGATCCAGTCCAGCCTCTTCAGAAGCAATGAAGTGTGTTCCTATCTGTACTCCGTTATATCCGATTGCAAGCGCCCTTTCAATATCCTCACGGCATGATATCATCTCTGCGGCAAGTACGGGCACATTTCCGTAGCCCATCTGGTTCATCACCTGTTTCACATCCTTGAATATGATTTCAAGGGAGCAGGTTTCGGGATGGTCTATCTGCTCAAGGGTGAAACCGAGGTGACCACCATTGAAAGGACCTTCCACTATCACTGCGTCAGGAGCCCTGTTGAATTTCCTTTTCCAGGCTGCAAGAAGTACATTGAGGGCGCGTCCGCTTGAAATGACAGGTATGAGGGCGACGTCGGCATTACCAACATATTCTGGCAGTGGAATTGGAAGTCCAGCACCGGATATGATGAAGTCGACTCCGGATCTGACACTCTGCTCGACCATCTCCTTGTAGTTGGAAAGGGCGACCATTATGTTCACACCGAGAGGTTTTTTCCCGCCGGCTAGTTCTCGAGACTTCCTGATCTCTTCAGCGAGCACCCGGTTTGATTCATTCGCGAAGTCCGTCTTTGATTTTTCAATGTCACCAAGTCCGACGCTTGCAATGGTTCCATATCCGCCAAGCCGTATAGTGGCTGCGGAAAGGACGGAATTCCCTATCCTCACGCCCATTCCGGCCTGAATAACAGGAAATCTTGATTCAAGATTCCTAATTTTTAGAGAAGGAAGTTTCATTTGCGAACTTCGCGGTAAAATTTTTAAAATAAAGGTTTAACAATTACCATCTTTGAGCTGAATTGCAAAGGCAGTCTTAAATTTAAATACAAAAATAAGGTGACATTATTTCTTGTCGAAGGATATCCTAGGATCGGCCACCACATAGAGGAGATCGGCAATTATAATACCGCCGAGGGTGAGAGATCCTCCAAATGCAAAGAGAGTCATAAGGACTGGAATATCCCTGCTGTTCAGGGCCATCATTGAAAGATATCCCATTCCCGGTATTCCAAAGACAAATTCGATGATGATGCTTCCTGCGACAAGTCCGGGGAGAAGTTCGGCAAACAGGGTGATAAGGGTGATAAGTGCGTTTCTAAAGGCATGCTTTAAGATTACAACATGTTCAGAAAGCCCCTTGGCCCTGGCAGTTCTTATGTAGTCCTGTCTGACTACTTCTATCATGCTTGCCCTGGCATATCTTGAAAGACCGGCGAAACCTGCATAGCTCAGGCAGAAAACTGGGAGGATAAAATGCTTTGATGTTTCGAAAAGGACCGACCATGTGCTAACCCCCCATGTTGTTTCAGGGGACAATCCTTTCAATGGAAGCATGGGCCATATTCCTCCCTGGCATATGCACGCCTGCAGCAGGAGGGCGACCCAGAATGTAGGGATAGAATACAGGAAAAGGAGAAGAAAAGTTATTCCTTTATCCAGATTCTTGCGGGAAGTCACAGCCGAATGTATTCCCAATGGAATGGCAAGAAGATATGTTATTATTATCGCAATGAAGTTAAGGCTCACAGTTATTGGCAGCCTCTCCAAAATTATTCCAACGACCGGTCTTCCTTTGTCGACGGAGGCGGACTCCCCGAAATCCCCATGCAGGACAATTCCCTGCATCCAGAGATAGAAACCGACATAGATTGGCTTGTCAAGATGAAGCTTTTCCCTCAAAGCCTTATTTTGTGAGAGGATATTCTTATCTGATGATATCCCCTGGGATCCAGCACCTTCTCCGATGATGGTGGTCTTTGTGGGATCTCCGGGCGCAAGCCTGAGCAGTACATAGCTGACGACCATTATCACGAACAGCGTGACAACAGCCATTGCAATTCTCTTTAGAAGATATTCAAGCATGTCTTTTCCACTAATTCCTGGTTAATCTTCTTTGTACCGGGAGATTCCTTATTTTTCCTGAAATATAACTGCTTGGGTTGAAACAAGCCAGTTTTCCATCTATCTTTATTGTCTGCGTTTGTTTTTCGAATTTCGAACTTCGAATTTCGAATTTGTCCGTAGTCGGACATCATCCGCGCCCGGGTAGCTCAGTGGATAGAGCAGCAGTTTCCTAAACTGTTGGTCGCAGGTTCAACTCCTGTCCCGGGTACCATTTTCCCTCTCATATGGCTCTAAAAATCTTCTTTATACGTATGGGAAAATAAAATATTGATTATTTTTTCATAGGGGAAACCGGCTTTTTTAGCCTCAAAATCAACCTCCAATGTGCTTTGCCCCCTATGTAATTTGATAATTTCCCCTTTGCATTTTTATTTTTCATTGCTATTTTCTATAGTGAATCGAACCTTAAACCAAAACAAGGAGAAAGAAAAATGGCGAAGAACTCAGCATTCATGAAGCCGATGAAACCAAGCGCCCTGCTGGCAAAAGTTGTGGGATCAGATGCAATTCCAAGGACAGAAGTTACAAAGAGGCTTTGGAAGTACATCAAGAAGAACGGGCTCCAGGACAAGAAGAACAAACGCATGATCAATGCAGATGAAAATCTCAAGCCTATCTTCAAGAAAGACCAGGTTTCGATGTTCGACATGACCAAGCTCGTGAACAAACAGCTTGCATAAGATTTTAGATCTTTGAACGGGGCCGGAAAATTCCGGTCCCGTTTTTTTTTGGCTTGTTGAATTTTGCCTGCCTCGAGGTTATCATAGGCAGATTATGAAAAATAAAAATCCTGTCAACTTGAATTACCGTATCGCATCCAATGCCAGATGGATATGGACCAGCGATGTCCGTCCTAACAGCTATATTGCCGCCTTGTATGAACTCCCAATAGATGTTCCTCCCAAAGAGGCTAAGATTGCTATCTTCGCAGATGCCAAGTACAAGCTTTACATAAATGGACGTTTTGTCAACGCCGGACCCACCCCGTTCAGGAAACCTGTCGTAATGACAGATGAATACGATGTGGTTGAATATCTGTGCAAGGGAATCAATACTATTCTGGTGGTAGCACATTTTATCGGCTCGGACACGAAATACAATATATCTGAAAAGCCTGGAATTATTGCTTCTATTTCCATTGTTGGTAAAAATGGAAAAACCTTGGTATATAGTTCCGGGAGTGACTGGAAGGTCTCCGACCTTCAATGCTGGAACTATAATTCACCGCGCCGCAACTGGGCCATCGAGCACATGGAAGATCTCGACTTGGCACACCCGTCATATGCAATCCTTGCGAAGTTCGCAACGGAGGATTACGCCGGTGGAAAGGCCTTGGTCAGTCAGGATCTCTGGCAGGCTCCACGAGTTTTTGAACGGAAGGATCTTGAGCTCCGAAAACGCATGGTTCCGGCTCTGGTATGGAAACGCGAGGATGTCTCCACGCCTCTGACGATATTCCGCGGAAACACAGAGATATATAATCTGCAGGACACTGCAGTCCGTCTCGATCATGAACATGTATGGCGTGAACTGGAAGAGTCCTCCTACGAAATGACACGTTCCGGCCATGTCTGTCTTGAACGCCGTGAAGGAGAACCGGGATATCTGATGCTGTATGATTTCCGCCGGATGTGCGCAGGAGAACCGGCTGTTGAGATAATCTGTGAGAATCCATGCAATCTTGATTTCGCATTGGCCGAAGATCTGACGCCTTCAGCGAGGCCAATCGTCTGGAGGAATGGAGGACTTTTTTACGCCAGATACCACCTTGGCAAAGGTCTTAACAAAGTTAGATTCTATCATTTCAATGGGCACCGGTATATTTATCTCTCGTTGAAGGACGCTATCGGAAAAGTAGAGATCAGAAAAGTGACTACTCACCATTGCCGTGCAGATATGGATTATGACGACAAGTTCGCCTGCGAAGATCGCGAGGCTGAATCTCTTTATCGCATCTGTCGACGCAGCATCATGCTCAACACCCAGGCGCTCGCATACGACTGCAACACGCGCGAGCAGGGAGCATACTGGGGAGATGGCATTTGGATCGTCGATAGCGTAGGTCATCAGACAGGTGATTTCTCTCATATGAAGCATCTTTGCTACGCTGCAACGGAGGAGTTCAATGCGAGAGGACCGTACATCGGCGCCAGCATATATGGGATGGGACAGCCTCTGTACGACTACTGCCTGGTGCCTCCGGAATGCCTGTGGAGATACTACCGCTATACAGGGGATGTTGCAACGGTTGAAGACAACATCAAGGCGATCCGTGGAATCGTAGAAGAATTCCGCAAGCTGAAGACTAGCAACGGATTGCTGGCAAAATCCAATATTCCAAAAGACGGCAGAACGCAGGGAGGACTTCTCTTCCTAGATCATTCCGGCAATGGATGGCATCCTATGACTACAGTTGGAATGGATAGACGTGACTTCAACGCTGGCTTGAATCTCTACTATCTGCAGGCGATCCAGGCGTTGGCGGAACTTGAGAAAGTCGTCGGCAATGATGCAAAGGGGATTGAAAAGGAGATTGAAAAGCTGAAAAAGGATATCTTAAAGATATGTTTTGTCCCCGAAAAGGGATTGGTTGCCGATGCATCAGGTTCCGGAATCCAAAACCATCGTTTCTCACAACTCGTCAATTCCATGGCGATTATGACTGGACTTATCGATGGTGAGACTGCCAGCAAGGCTCTTGCCATGGTGCTGGATATCACCCGGCATCCTTGGGTTTCGCAGGGTACTCCGTATTCCTACTTCTCCCTTGCCGAAGCCGCTGCGGTCAGCCGTTTAGGAGATAAGGCGGTACGGACATTCAATCATGATTTTTCCGATATGCTGAAGAGAGGGGCGACCACGACCTGGGAGGCCTGGCGTGCAGAGAACCACGATTCACGCAATCATGCCTGGAGTGCACCATTGCCTTATCTTATCCGCCGCGCCATCATCGGGCTTGAGCCCTTGAAACCGGGCTATGCTGAAGTCGGTCTTTCACCAGATTTCACTTCCTTTGATAATTTAGATTGCATCTGCATGATTCCACAGGGAAAAATACACATGAGGTGGATCCGGACAGGTTCGGAAAACTTCAAACTGGATGTTGAAATTCCTAGTGGAATATCAGCGACAATGATGTGTGGAGGCAAGAGTATTAAATTCAAAGATGAGTGGAACGGGACTGTAAAGGAATAATATCTAGGGAACCTATATCCGATACGGCAGTTTTTGTAATAGAATTGACAACTTGTTCTCAATCAATAAAAATCACCTGCACCCCCCCTAAGTTTAATTTTCTATAAACATACTAATAATATTAAGTAATATATAATAATAATAACTATTTTACTTATATTACTTGAATTTAATAATATTATTCATTATATTAAAACCAGAGGAGAAAACAAAAAGGATTCAGAAAATGGAGGTGTGTCATGAAGAAGCAAATCTTTCAGGCAGAATCGGAAAGAGTGGGAGTATTGGGGCAAAGTCCTACGGTTAGCATCGATGCGGAAAGAATCACCTTCCAGGACATAAGAGATCATCTTACAGGACCCGTCCTTTCAGTTGCATTTCATATTATCCTCTTTTCCATTTTAGCCACCTTTTTCATTTCAAATGAAAAGGAAACTGAGGATATGGTTGAGATAGAAGCCGTGGTGATCGTGCTTCCTTTGGAGTCTAAAGTCGATAAAGTTGAAATACCTAATCCTCCAGACATTCCAGACAATAAAACTACAGATAGGGATAATTATCAGGATAAGGATTATTCATCACCTCAGCCAGATATAAAATTTGTTCCAAACGATCAGCCTCCGGGACAAGAGGGAGACAAAATGGATGATAATTTTAATTTTAAGCAGATTGATATTGCAGACATTGGAAAATTCCTTCCCAAAAATAAAGTTTCAAGTATTCCAAAGCCTGGGCCATATATTGGCAGATTGCCTGGGAGGATTAAAGACATACTGATAACACAAGACGCTATGGGAACAGATGATAATTTGATCATTGCCTTGAAGTGGCTTAAGGAACATCAGAATGCAGACGGTTCCTGGGGCGATGAAAACAGCAGGAAACCGGCGCTTACGGGTCTTGCGACTCTCGCATTTCTTGGAAGAGGAATTGAAATAGGAGATTCCAATTTTGGAGGGACACTTATCAAGGCCCTTAAAAAATTGATTGAATTTGGAAATAATACGGCTGCTAATGGAGTTATCAATGGAGATGGAAATGGATACTGCCATCCTATTGTCGCCTATGCCCTTTCAGAAGCCTTCAGCCTTACAAAAATATCACATCTGGAAGAAGTTATGAATAGGATGACGACGGTAATGGTGCAGGGGCAGAACAAATATGGATCCTATAATTATCGATACAGGAATATTCCTGAAGAAAAGACCGGTGAGCCAAGATGCGATCTTTCCTATGCCGGCTGGAATTTCCAGGCGTTGAAGGCAGCATTCACTGCCGGCTCGAATGCCCCGGGCATTGAAAATGCACTGGAGAGAAGTATAAATGCGATTCAGAAGATACATTCGGGTGCTGATGGAAGTTTCACCTATGGAGCTGCAAAGGGGGGAACTGGTTCGATTTCAATGACATCAGTCGGAACTCTCTGTCTACAGCTTTTAAATGCCGGCAGAAGTCCGGAAGCTGTCAAAGGCCTTAAGTGGATTGAAAATTCCAATGGTGGGAAATTCATGAACTGCGGGTGGAAGGACAACTCCGGTTCCCCGTGGGCCCTATACACCTGGTATTATCAGACACAGGCAATATTCCAAGGAGGAGGAGGAAAAGGTGATCCTTGGAATAAATGGAATGACAAATTTCTCAAAGGTGCTCTTGTGAAGGAGCAGGAAAGGGATGGACACTGGTCTTCTCCATATGAAAAATATGGGAGCAGGAACGGACAGGGGCATGGAGAGGGAACAGGTTCAGTATTCAAGGATTCGTCCCTAGATCTGAATATATATTCAACTTCCATGTGTTGTCTGATGCTTGAAGTCTATTACAGGTATCTGGCGACATATAAAGTTGCATCGATCGAGGAGAAAAAGCGGACAAATCCTATGGGTGAGGAAATAATGATGATAGAATGACCGTCAGGAGATTCTTTATTGTTGATAGTTTATTTGTCACCAAAAGGATATGGGAGGATTTTAGAAATATTGTCCTTTCCCGGTTCGCAAAGGCATGAGGCTGCCGAATATGCATAGCGGAAGTTCTGCATTATCATGGAAGAGAAAAATATCATGGATGCCGTCAGCCTGAGGATTTTGCTGTTCGGCCATACAACGAAACTGGAATAGTTCTTAACCATGCATGTCATCCAGTCCTTTGATGGGAACGACATTATTCCAGAGCTGTCACAAAGACCGAATCCGAACGGAGTATGGACTATGGTGATCTTTATTCCATGGAATTCTCCAGCGAGTTTCGCCAATGAGCACAAGATGAAATCAGAACCTATGTATTCATCAATTACGGCTCCTACACAGAAATATTCAGGATAAAACTCCTCTGAATCAGGGGTTTTATAGCCGAAATCCTTCATCATTGAAGCCATTGCCTTCAATGAATCCGGCTGCCAGTCAGATGTTGAAGAAAGGAAAACGCCCCATGAATCATGGATTTCCCTTGAATTATCCTTGTCAAACCACTGCAAGTGGAGTTCAGTCAACCCTTGGAACAGATCGGTGTCGTTGTCCTTGAGCTTTTTCGCGAACGAAGATCTGTCCTTCCTTGTCTTCAGGACGGCCTGAAGCTGGTGTACCCTCATCCTAATCTTCGGGGCGCTGCTTTCCTGAAGAGAGGAAATGACCGAATCGATTTTCCCGATAGATAGCAGTTCGGCCATGGCCTGATTTGCAGTCTGGGGATCATCATCGTCAAGCAGAGTTACAAGGCTTTTAATCCTGGTTTTATTCATTTGCAGTTCATTCAATTGGTTTGTTTTTCACCGGGAACTTGCCGGCAAGGGCATTTTTTGCAATTTCCACGGTATCGTATGGAAAGGCGCCGTTTATGATCCATTTCAGGAAATTAGGATTATTGACTGCGATTTCTTTAAGCGGAATTCCATTGTTTCTCCCGAAACCGATAACTGGAACCTCCCCCTGCCATTTAAATTTTCCCGTGTTATCGATCCATTCAGGTTTTTTGTTGCTGCAATACAGATGGAGTTCATCTATGTTATTAGGGAGATCTCCGTACTTTTTCAACTGGCCTTCGAATACCTCCATAGTGGCAAGGATGTCCTTTTCGGCACTATGTGCATTTTCGAGCTCTTTCCCGCAGAAGAACTTATATGCCGCGGACAAGTTTCTCGGTTCGCGCTTATGGAATATTGTCTGGACATCGATGATTTTCCTGCCCTCGGAGGTAAAACTCAATCCGGCCCTGCGGAACTCTTCTGATAGAAGAGGAAGATCGAAATTATTGATATTGTATCCGGCCAGATCGCATCCTTCAAAAAACTTCAGGAGTGAAGAGGAAATGGACTTGAACTTGGGTTCATTCGCAACGTCAGAATCCTTTATTCCATGTATTGCGGTGGCTTCCGGAGGAATAGGCCTTTCGGGATTGATCTTCTTCGTCTTGACCTCGAGTTTGCCGTCAGGCATCAGCTTTGCCGCTGATATTTCGACTATCCTGTCGGTAGTTATGTTCGTACCGGTAGTTTCAAGATCGAAAAAAATAATAGGTTTCTCGAATTTAAAGCCTGGAAGATTGAATTCCATTTCATTTTCCTTAATTTTTAGGGGGTGCCTTCTTGTATGGATATTCAGGAGCGGCGACACCACCACTGATGATTAGTTTCATACCGTCACTTACTCTCATTTCAAGGAAAATGCAATCGCTTCTGGGCACAAATATCAAATTGCCGGCCGTAGGCGGGGCGAATGGCATGAAAACACAAATCAAATCAGTTCCGGTTTTTATAGACAGCTCATTTTCTGATTTATTCTCATTTGTCATAAATCCCATCGCATACAGCCCTTTCCGGGGATACTCAACAAGAACGACCTTTTTAAACAATCCACCTTCTGAGCCCTTCATGGCATCGACCACCTGTTTTGCAGTTGAATAGATGGTGCTGACCATTGGAATTTCAAGTACAATCCTTTCAAATGTAAGCATCAGCCGTCTGCCAAGGGCCCATTTGGCTATCTGTCCGATTATGAAGAGGACAGCAAGGGTGACGAGCAATGAGGCTCCCCTCATGGCGAGTGTAAGCCATTGGTTTTCAGTGTCGGTAAGGTTCAAATTTTCCAGTACTGGATCTATCCAGTCGGTGATAAGATCGAAAAATATGACTGCAAGCCATATTGTTATTCCGATGGGAATGACAATAAAAACACCCGCGATGATCCTATTCTGGATCATCATCAATACTGGTAATTTATGATCATTATTCATAAGATTCCTTCTATGAAAAAATCTAATATGCCGATAAATGGCATATCATTCAAGCCAATAAATATTTATTTGCGGCGTTCCGGAAATATTTCGCCGGAATCAAATGTCCTACCCAGGTTTGAAAGAACCATTTGTTCCAGCCTCCTCATCCTTTTCCTTTCAGAAGCCGTTGAATCTTCCTCTCCGGAAATGTGCAGTATTCCATGTATGATATAAAGTGAGACCTCGTCAGAAAAACTTCTTTTCAATCTTTTCGCCGCGTTTTCGGCAGTATCCGTGCAGATGAACAGCTCCGCATCAATGTCGTTGCTGCTGTCAGTCCCATAATTGAACGAAATGACGTCCGTGGGGCCTTCATGCCCGACAAACTGCCTGTTTAGCCGGCAAATCGTCCTGGTATCAACAAAATTGACGGCAAGGATGAAATCTGGATTATCATCAAGAAGGCCGGAAAGCTCACATGCCCTTTGAATCATCCTTTTCATCTTCGTTTTTACCGGCATCGGATACCGTCTTTGAAGCCTTGAAAAGATCATCTTCATAATCTTCCTTTTCTTCGTCCTTTGGATATGTGACGCGGCCATGCATCATGGTTGTTAGAGTTTTTACGAATGATTGACGGATCTTTGCCAGTTCGCCAAAAGTGAGTTCAGCATCGTTAAGCTGTCCATCCCTTATCCTCTTTCTTAAAATCTCCCAGACAAGTGAATCAATCTTTGCCTGGGAAGGCTTCTGCAGGGTTCTTGACGCAGCCTCGCAGGAGTCAGCCAGACTTACAATAACCACTTCCTTTTCATGGGGAAGAGGACCTGGATAGCGATAGTCAATTTCCGCCACGGTTGAATCGGTTTCACGTCCTTCATCAACGGCACGCTGGTAGAAAAACATCACAAGATCAGTTCCATGGTGCTGTTCTATGGCATCCCTTATTATCTTCCTGAGCTTATATTTTATTGCCAGATCGACGCCATCCTTGACATGGTTGAGGATTACAAGACTGCTCATTCTTGGATTAAGGTCGTCGTGTTTATTTCCCTCCCCCATATTGTTTTCTATGAAATATTCCGGAGTAGTGAGCTTTCCGATATCATGAAAGAGGGAACATACCCTTGCCTTAATTGGATTTGCCATGATATCGTTTGCGGCTTGTTCCGCCAAGGTTGATACAACGATGCTATGGTGGTAGGTTCCGGGGGCTTCGAACTGAAGACGCTTCAGGAGAGGATGATTGTAGTCGCACAATATTAGAAGGCTCATGTCGGTGCTTATTCTGAACGACATTTCAAGTATGAAGATAATCGCCATTGAAAGGGCGGTGACCAGTATTCCATTCGCCACGCTGAGGGCAGCTGAAATCATTATAAGATCAGTTTTTTCAGAAAGATTCCATAGATGGAGGATTTCAATCAGGGGGAGAACAAGTGAAACCGCAAGGGCTCCCCTGAGGAAATAACTCCTGTGGTTTGTGGAATGCCTGACAGCGATTCCTGCGATTATGCTTATTACCATTCCGCATATAAGAACATGGAATGAGTTATTAAGCTGGATGGCGGCGATAAGAGACACGAAAAGACCGGCATATGCAGCTGCCCGGAGCCCTATCATTACCGAAAGGATTATTGATGTCATTGCGAGGGGGACCACCGAAGAAGTCATGACAGGTGGAAGATTGAATGCAGAACCGAATATATGGAACATTTTTATAGCTGCAGTGTTCAGCACTAGATTTATGATGATAACGGTTCCAACCAATGCGATTTTCTGGTTGCTTTTAATGACTTCCGGATGGATGTAGAACAGGTATATTCCATTTAAGATCATCAGGAAAAGCGAGATTATTGATACATTGACCAGATTTTTCCAGAAAACTATATATCCCTGACGGCTTTCCCTTTCCTGCCTGTAGGTCTGGAAGCGCTGAATGCCTTCCTTGTCTACTATCTTTCCCTTTTCTATTATCACGTTGCCGCGTTTGACTTCGACTTTTACCGGTGAAACTGATTCTTCCGCGCTCTTTTTCATCTGTTCGGTCATTCCCGAATCAAATATCAGATTCTGGGAGATTATTTCAGAAACTATGGTCTTTATGGCAATTTCGAACGATTTCCTGTTTTCAGGAGAATAATATCTTGCTATGCTCCTCGATATTTCCAGGGATGCCTCTTCAGGCACCGGGATATCTATTGATTTGAGGGATTTCTTCCTGAGTCTTCCCTTTTCATCAACTATCCTGAAAGTAAAAGAGGGCTTCTCTCGGATTTCCCCGGGATCGAGAACCCCTCTTCCCATTATATTTTCAATTTCACCCAGGAATAATTTTCTCTTGTCCTGTGTCTGTAGGACAATGGAGAGGATTGAACATGTTTCATTCGAGAGGGATTGGACAATAATGGAGGCCTTGCTCAGTGGATTAGGAAGATATTTCTCCCCCTCCTTTAGTGATATCCTCTTCTCGAATTCCTGGAAAAATTCAGAAACAAGATTCACTGTATTTTCAGTAGATTGCACATCAATTTTATATATGAGAGGCTCTTCACTGACAGCATTATCCCTCTTTATCCTTGTCTTTTCAGAGTCTATATATGAAAAATCGAAGTCGGCGAATACCGTGGAAGTAGACTGCTGGTTTTCAACGAAGGATATGGAAAGATCGTCTCCGCTGGGGTAGATCATGACGGCGGCACATACTGCCCAGACAATCATCAGTATGAGAATCCACACAGCCTTTGATTTTTCAAAGGCCGTGCCGAAAGTCTCTCCCTGCTTGAGCCTCTGCCTGGTCTGTATAAGGCCTTTTTTCTCAAGTTCACGGCGCTTGAAACGTTTGAATATGTTTTCCTTTAAATAGAAAAGCATGGTTTTTCAGTCTGCCATAAGATGGTTTAATCTGCGGAACTTCCGCGTTTTTTTTGTTTTGAAGAATCTTTGTCGTCGGAATATGCGTTCAGGATTTTTTCAATCAAGGCATGCCGTACCACATCTTTCGAGGTGAAACTGCAAAATGAGATGTCTGGTATATGACGGAGTATTTTCTGTGCATGAACAAGGCCGGACTCCTGGTTCCTGGCAAGATCAGTCTGGGAAGGATCTCCGGTGATTACGCAGCATGAATCGAATCCAAGCCTGGTAAGGAACATAAGCATCTGGTCCCTGCTGGCATTCTGTGCCTCGTCGAGGATGACGAATGCATGGTTCAGAGTCCTCCCCCTCATGAAGGCGAGAGGGGCAACTTCGATGATATTCTTCTCCATCAGCGAATTGACTTCCTCAAAATCCAGCATTTCATAGAGGGCGTCATAAAGAGGTCTTAGATAGGGAAGGATTTTCTCCTCCAGATTTCCAGGAAGGAATCCCAGATTCTCTCCAGCCTCCCTTGCAGGCCTGGTAAGGATAATCCTGCTGTATTTTTCAGAAAGAAATTCTGAAACAGCCATAGCCATGGCAAGATATGTCTTTCCTGTCCCGGCAGGTCCAATACCGAAGACAATGTCCTTCTCCCCTATGGACTGGATATATTTCAACTGCGCAACCGTCCTTGGCACAATTTCAGATTTCCTCTTCCCTACCTTTATCCTTGAAGAGAACAGGTTGTGGATTTCCTTCTCCCGGTGGTGCCTGTATGCGGACAGAAGCTGTTCGTAATCCCTCTGGGGTACGGTGTGCCCGTTTTCATTGTACATCGAGGATATCTCCCTTATAAAGGAGACAGCCCGTGAAAGAAGGGAAGAGTCCTGGGAGTTTAATTTCACCCAGAGATCCCTGGATATGGCATTTACATCCAGTTCCTTTTCCAGCAGCTTGAGATTTTTAGGCAGATTTCCGGCGAAGACGGAAGTCAGGGCTTCCGGCCCTTCAAAATATATAATTTCCTCTTCAGCCATCTAAATAATTACTGTGCAGGAATATTTATTGTCGTTCCTGACTTCAGTTTTCCTGCATCGGAGATTTTGTCCTTGTTGGCTTCAAGGATGACAGGCCATTTGCTTGCCTTGCCGTAGAACTTATGGGCTATCTTGGACAGGGTGTCTCCCTGTTGGACAGTATAGGTCTGGGCTTCAACCTTTTTCTCACCTTCTTTTATAGGAGGAAGAGGAGCCATATCAGTTACAGGTTCAAGGTTCAAAAGAACAGGAGCATCAGTGGAAATTACAGACGAACCATCCGAGCTTGGAGGAACCGTACGTGGAGCCTTCCATTCAGGATATGAATTGCTGATGTATTCAGACCACTGTTTTTCAGATTCGCTGTAGGGAGTCTGTGAAAGCTGTGGGGAAGTGCATCCTGCAACGATCACCGAAAGAGCGCCCGCGGCACAAAGCAAACTGAGTTTCATTTTCATAATTATTACCTTTCTTATAAATGTACGCAATAATATACATCAACTTGTGAAAGACCGCAAGACCAAAACCGCATTGTGTCCACCAAAACCTAGATTAATGTTCACTGCCGTATTGATTTTACGCTCAATTGGCTTGTTTGGGGTATAGTTGAGATCGCAGTCAGGATCGGGGTTTTCATAGTTCAAGGTAGGAGGTATAATCCCATTTTTAATGGAAAGGGCGCAGACTATCGTTTCGAGTCCGCCTGCCGCCCCAAGGGCGTGACCTGTCATTCCTTTAGTGCTGCTTATGTTCAATTTATGGGCGTGCTGGCCGAATACCGACTTGATGGCGGCTGTTTCGAACTTGTCATTTAAAGGAGTGCTTGTTCCATGTGCATTGATATAGTCGATTTCATCAGGCCTGAGCTTTGCATGTCCAAGAGCCATCCTGATTGCCTGGGCGGCTCCGGCTCCATCAGGAGCGGGGGAAGTAATATGGTAGGCATCAGCTGTCGTCCCATATCCTATAAGTTCAGCTATGATATTGGCGCCTCTTTTCCTGGCGTGCTCAAGTTCTTCAAGTATAACTACTCCTGATCCTTCAGACATCACAAATCCGTCGCGCTGGGCGTCGAATGGACGGCTTGCCCTGAGAGGATCGTCGTTTCTCTCGCTCATGGCCCTCATCGAACAGAAACCTGCAAATCCTATAGGAGAAACTGTTGCCTCGGCCCCGCCTGTGATCATTATGTCGGCATCGCCGCGTTTTATGATCCAGAGGGATTCTCCGATTGAGTGACAGGCGCTAGCGCAGGCGCTTACTATTCCAAAATTAGGTCCTTTTGCTCCATATCTCATTGATATAGAGCCTGATGCCATATCTCCTATGAGCATTGGAATAAGAAGGGGGGAGCTTTTGTCAGGACCTCTGTTATAGAGTATATTGCATTGCTGCTCGAAAGTCTGCATTCCTCCGATTCCGCTGCTGGTGAGAACTCCGACCCTAGTTGGATCGAGACCTTCAAGATTCGGAGAGATTCCGGCACTTTTGATTGCTTCATCGGCGGCGGCTATTGCATAATGGCAGAACATATCGAGGCGTCTCGCCTCTTTTGACGACATGTATTTATCTATGCTGAAATTTTTAACCTCTCCTGCGATCCTTGTACGATATTTGGATACGTCGAAACGCGTCACCGGTCCTATGCCTGAACGGCAATTGACAAGGGAATCCCAGAATTCCTGTACGCTGTTTCCAACGCAGGATATTATTCCCGTTCCGGTAATTACTACTCGTCTGTCGTTCATTTCAGCCTCAAAGTTGATGTTAGGAGATCTGGTTTTCAGAAAAAGGGGTCACTTCTCGAGAGAGAAATGACCCTTTTTAATCAAAAATGATCCCTCATTTACTGCTGCTGATGGCCTTCAATGTACTTGATGGCATCGCCAACGGTTGTCAGTTTCTCAGCATCTTCATCAGGAATATCTGCGCCGAATTCCTCTTCGAGAGCCATGACCAGTTCAACCTGGTCAAGTGAATCTGCGCCTAAATCTTCGATGAATTTCGCTTCCGGTGACACCTGGTCTGGAGAAACTCCGAGCTGCTGCACCACAATTTCTTTTACTTTGTCAGCTACTGAAGCCATTACAATCTCCTCCTGTTTTAGATTAATTTTCACAATTATTTATATCAACAATCGAAATGTCCCATTAAATTGCATTTGATTCTTTTAAAATCAAATTGAAATCAATAAAACACTGAAAGTTTTTACATCAGCAGTCCGCCGTCGACATTTATCACCTGTCCGGTGATATAATCAGAGTCCGGAGAACTGAGAAAATATACGCACTTTGCAACATCTTCCGGAGATCCCTGTCTTTTCATCGGGGTCACCAGCAGGAATGCCTGAGTCGCCTGTTCCGGCAGATTTTTCGTCATGTCAGTCATGATATATCCCGGAGCGACTGCATTCACGCATATGTTCCTTGTCGCAACTTCCTTGGCAGTCGTCTTTGTAAGACCGATGACTCCAGCCTTGGACGCTGAATAATTCGCCTGTCCGGCATTTCCCATTCTCCCGACGACAGATGCGACATTAACTATTTTTCCATAATGTAACTTCATCATGGGGCGTAGGACGGCCTTGGTGAAATTGAAGGTGCCCTTGAGATTCACATTGATCACGGCATCCCACTGTTCCTCGCTCATCCTTAATATAAGAGTGTCTTTCGTGATACCGGCGTTATTGACAAGGATGTCGACCTTCCCGAACTTTTCGATTGTGGCCTTCACGGCGGCTTCCGCATCCTCGTATTTGGTGACATTTGCTGCAAGGGCGATGACTTCTGTGCCTTTCTGGCGGAATTCCTCGGCGGTCTGGTCCGCGACTTCCTTGAGTATGTCGACGATAGCCAGGGATGCACCTTCTTCTGCGAATCTCGCACAGATGGCCTTGCCTATACCCCTTGCTCCGCCTGTCACAAGCGCGACTTTTCCCTTAAGTCTCTGTGATTCCATGATACACCCTTGTTTTGTTTTTGGATAAATTTTTATGAGAAGGATTGGAATTATAACATCATTCCAAAATTTTTCCATAAGAAAAATGAAAATTTCTAAAATTCCGCCGTCAGACCGTGACGCAAAATGATGTCGTCCAACCATTCCGTCCTAGGAACAAGCACTTATACTTACGATGGACATGGACGCCTTTTCTCTCAACTGGCGAACGTCAGAGGCGCCAACACATATCCGGCGAAATATTGCAGCAAAGCGAAAATCCCGTCGAATGACTGGGACTCCTACGACCCCGTCGGCCGCATGAAGACACTCAGCGACGGCAACGGCTCAGCCACCACCTGGAACTATGATCCGCAGAGGGGATTCATGACTTCAAAAGCCTATGCAGACGGCAGCTCCATATCCTACACATATAATGCCGACGGCTCTGTCAGCACCCGCAACTGGGCACGGGGCATTGTAACCACCTACGCATACAATGCTGCTGGGGAACTTACAGGCGTAACCTATGGCGGTGCTGCTGCAAGCCCAGTTACCTTCACCCGTGACCTTTTCGGAAGGCCCACAACCATCACCGACGGCACAGGATCCAGGACGCTGTCCTACAACAATGATTTCACGATTTCTTCAGAAACCATTCCCAATATTGCCGGTCACAGTGTAAGTTACGGCTATGACAACCTTGGCAGGAGGAACGCCATGTCGTTGCAGAACGGGGGAACCGCATTGAATACAGCGAACTATACATATGATGGAATGTCCAGGCTGGCATCAGTCGGCAACGGCACCAATACCGCCAGCTACACGAGGATCTCAGGTTCTTCGCTCCTGTCTACCACAACTATTGGCAATCTGACTACGACGAGGGCCTACGACAACCTCAACCGCCTTACAAGCATATCCTCCGTGTCGCCTGCGTCCACCATGTCCTATAGTTACGTCTATAATAACTCTGATCAAAGATCAAGAGTCAACTTGTCTGATGGCAGCTACTGGGTCTACAAGTACGACCAGTACGGGCAGGTCGTAGGCGCCCATAAATATAGTGCTGCCGGCGTGGCAGTGCCCGGACAGCAGTTCGACTATGCGTTCGACACGATCGGCAACAGGAAGGTCGAGAAGAGGAACGGGAATGTGTTCGAATACAAGGCCAACGAGCTGAACCAGTATTCCCAAAGGACGGTGCCCGGGTCTGTGAACATCACGGGAAGCGCCGATGAGACTGCTGAAGTCCGTATCCAGAAGGCATCCGACAATATGATCTTCAAGCCTGACAGGCTGGGGAAGTATTACAGCAAGGGATTTGCACTGGACAACAGTGCTGCGCCTGTGGACGAGACCTTCAACATCTTCGCAGTGAAATACGATCCTGCACAGCAGAAGGACATCGTGGCGAAGCTGGTCGAGAGGATGTTCCTGGCGAAGACGCCGGAGGTTTTTAGCCATGACCCGGACGGCAACCTCACCAGTGACGGCAGATTCACCTACACCTGGGACGGTGAGAATCGATTGGTTTCCATAGAGAGTAGGACAGGCGTCTCGCCTGTCTCCAAGGTCAAGCTTGATTTCTCCTACGACTACATGGGCAGGCGTGTTTCCAAGACGGTCTACAGCTGGGTGAACAACGCCTGGCAGGTAAGCAAGGCTGAAAAGTATGCCTACGACGGCTGGAACTGCATAGCCAAGTTCAACGCTTCAAATGCGCTTCAGGAAAGCTACTTGTGGGGCGAAGACTTGAGTGGAAGCTTACAAGGAGCGGGAGGAGTTGGTGGTCTGTTAGCCGTGTCCATCCCGTCCACATCGTCCACTTACGTGCCAGTCTATGACGGGAACGGGAATGTGATGGCTTATGTCGATGCTTCAAATGGCAACAAGGTCGCTGAATACGAATATGACGCATTCGGCAGGACGATTGTGAAGGCTGGCGTGAAGGCGGATGATATGGCGTATAAATTCAGCACGAAGTATCTGGACAGCGAGACTGGCGACTACTACTACGGCTACAGGTACTACAATGCGGATACTGGGAGGTGGCTGGGGAGGGATCCGATTCAGGAACAGGGATTCCGTTTAAACCAATATATCAGAACACAAGACAATACATGCGACTCTTACATATTCATAAAAAACAATTCGATTTCATCCTATGATATTTTAGGTCTTCTTACATTTAGCGCTACACTTGTCTATCCAAAAACTGGATTGGCAAATGAAACAAAACTTGCGCCTGCTGCCGCATATGCAAAAGATTTATTTAAAAAATTTGGGATTGATTTTCAATTTACCTACAAAATGGTTCAAGATTCATACACTGAATATACTCCAGCGTGGGGTTGGGTTCCTTGGTGGACCTATTATGAAATGAAAGAAATTTCTGCGCCTTCATATGAGAATGGAGAGAAAACTATTGGCTATCTTTCAAGTAAATTAGCTATTTCCAATCCAGTTCTCTTTACAGATTTCTTCGGTTACCGAGCATATACATTCTATACGAAAGGTGTAATCATCTTATATGGCTTGGGAACTCCATCAAATGAAAAAACAGGGCAAATTATCGTACATGAACTTCTTGCTCACTATTACAGTGGTTACAAGCATTCTTTGGCCGATGATCCTGCATGGAAAGGATGGGAGCAATTTATTACTCAATCAGAAATGGAAAAGTGGGAAGAGAAAATATCTTGTCAGGTTGCCGAATGGATTAGGAAAAATGGTGGTAACCCAGATCCCAAATATATTGGTAAATAAATTCAAGCACTTCTATCATATGTTTAATCAACTAATAAGAGAATCTAAATAATAACGAGGTAAATTAGACATGAAAATAACAAAATGGAAAATATTTATCATAACTTGTTTTTCATTGATATTAGTGTTAGCCATAGTGCTAATAGCGTGGTATTTCCTTCTTGGACCAGATCAGGAAGAATACAAGGTTTATGATGCAATAATAAATACGATGGATGGTAGTGATTCTAATAAGATATCCAAAGGCGTGACAACAAGTTGCTACTTAGTCCAATTCCTCAACCAAGACCCACAGAATTTCCAAAATCTATTACATTTGAAACCGTCTCTGGGAAAAGAAGATTCCCATATTGTTCAGAATGCTTGGCCTCAGCCCCCATGGCCTTCTGTCCCAGCAGGTGGACTGTTAGGTGGAATTGTAAAGAACAACTTTAAGTCTGATGTAACTATCATATCTCCAAATACGTTCAGTAAATTACTCAAGCAGGAAAATAACCTTGAGAACGCATGGAATAAGTTCTACGCTCTTTATCCAAATATACGAGGGCATATCCAGTTTTCTCGTGTGGCATTTCTGTCCAATCGTGAAGAAGCTATTGTTTACGTAATATGGCAAGGCGGCTCCATGGATGCATGGTCGGGCTATTTTTTGCTAAAGAAGTCAAATGGGAAATGGAAACGCTTGGAATTCCTATGTACAGGAACTGCATAAATAACGGAATTGGTGTACATGCTAAATCCCCCGCCCTGAAGGTGTTCAGGCAGTTCAGCAGCCTCAAAATGATGTGAAAAAGTGAAGTTTTTTGGATTTTATCGGAGGCAGGATCCCGAGCGATAGGAATCCTCGGGATTTCACTTGGTCCAACTTGAGCTTTTGACACCATGAGCCTAACCCGGGCAGGGGCAAGTGAATGACAGATAAGATGATATGGCGGAAATGACGGCTAATATAAGCCTTAGGATGAAAATAGATGGGGGTGAAAATGAATTTAAGGAAAACCCTCCCTCGCTCGCTGCCGCTCTCTCGGTCGGGGGATCTCCCTTCCGCCATGCGGCTCCAGGGAGGAAAGGCAGCTGCGGAAGAAGAGGCGGCAGCCTTCGCGGGAAAGTGCGTTTCGTTTCACCGCATAATCGCGGGGATTATGCGACGCGATGGCCGTCTTTGTGGGATGTCATCATCTCTGCTTTCGCACATCTGCCGCCATCCCAGTCGCCGTCCACTTTCCCGGTCAGTTCACATAAGCGTTATGTGATGCCGCCTTTAGAACCGTGCCCCTCCTCAATCCTCCCCAGGGAGGAACTCTCCCCTTGTGGATTCTCCCCTCTCAGTTGAGAGGGGATGAGATGCGCTTCGGCCACAGAGCCGAACGCTCGGAACGCCACGCCAAATCAGTCCAGCCGCTCTGACGAGCTCCCCCTGTCCTGTTTTGTCCTGGCATAACCTCGTGTCGGGGCCTTCGCTCCAGCTCGCTCCTGTCGCGTCGATGAAATGCCATCTTCCTTGACAGTCGCTCGCGGGAGGGGAAAAGAGAAGAACGGTGGCACAGTTGCCCCCGAACCCCTACAATCGGGCGTTCCGCCGCCCGAACCCACGGGCAGGGATTATGGCCATCCCTGCACCCTGTAAGTAATGCCGTGGTCGTTGCAAGTTAAGTATTTAATATGCAATTAGTAATGAATAAATATAAAATATAGATGAGTGTGGGATAAGCATAAAAACTAGTGATAAATTGAAAATAAGCCTTTTTGGGATATGTTCTTTCAGACAAGAAAGAGGACAGGAATCCCATGAAAAGAGGCAGGATAAGAATCAACGAGGGGCGTTGTTATCACGTGACGCACCGGTGTCAGGAGCGCAGGTTTCTTTTCCGGTTCGAGATTGACAGGAAGAGCTACGTCGACAGGCTGATGGAGGCGAAAAAGCTGTATGTGGTTGATGTGCTCGACTACATGATAACTTCCAACCATGTCCATCTGCTTTTCTATGCTGACAGAGGCGAAGCTGTATCAGATGCGATGCATTTCATCCAAGGGGCGTCCGCGCGAGACTACAACCGCAGGAAGGAGAGGGAAGGGGCCTTCTGGTGCGGGCGTTTCCGGCCGACGCTGATTCAGGAAGGCGTGCATCTGGGCCGCTGCATCATCTACATTGCCATGAACATGGTCAGGGCGGGCCAGGTGGATCATCCCGGAGGATGGAAGAGCTGCGGATATCACGAGCTGGCTGGATTTCGCGAACGGGGTCTCATCGTCAACCGTGAAAGGCTGCTTTCATGTCTTGGACACATTGGTGATGCCGGGGGATTTGAGGAATGGTACCAGAAGACCATAGAGGAGAAGTTAAGAGACGGCGAATTTTCCAGACAGTCAATCTGGACGGAATCTTCTGCAATTGGCGATCTTGAATGGATAGGATCCCTTGCAAGGCGATATGGGATAGGTAAGAAGGAGATACTTGAAATGAATAAAGGCTCCTCCAAGGTGATTGGTGTCCGGGAGGAACGCGCCAGCTATGGTCTGAAACTTTCAGATAGAACAAGGGCAGATTTTGCATTTGGAAAGATATGAAGCTGGTTAGTTTATAAATATTCTATTTTAATTAAAGCGTCAGACGAAATTCTTTACGCTGTCCATGCTGTTGATATTATAGGTTGCGACATTCGCATTGATCCTCTTGGCAAGTCCTGTCAGGACATTGCCCGGCCCGAACTCGATTACGGTATCGGCGCCTGTGGAAAGGATCGCCTTTACGCATTCCTCCCATTTCACGCTTCCTGCCACCTGGCTTACGAGATTGCTGCGGATTTCACAGACGCTCTTCACGCAGGTCCCGACATAATTCTGGGCGACCGGTATCATCGGATCCTTCATCGGAATTCCTTCAAGGACGGGCTTGAGAGCCTCTCCTGCGTCCTTCATCATCCTTGAATGATATGCTCCAGCGACCTTGAGAGGAATGACTTTCTTGAAACCTTTTTCCTTGAAAACAGAAACCGCCTTTGTGACTTTTTCTTCAGAACCGCTTACAACAACCTGTCCGGGACAATTCAAATTGGCAACATCAATGTCGCATTCCTGGCAGATCTGCCTGATGACTGAGGGATCTCCTCCGAGGATTGTCGCCATTCCTCCTTTTGCCTTCTTGCAGCACTCGTCCATGAGTTCGGCGCGTTTTGCCACAAGACGGAGTCCGTCGGCGAAGCTGAAAGCTCCAGCAGAATAAAGGGCTGCGAATTCACCGAGGCTCAATCCAGCCGATGCCAGAGCCTTTATCTCCGGCTTCTTTTCTGAGAAGGCCGCAAGACAGGCTGAACTCATAGTATATATGGAAGGCTGGCAGTATCTGCTTTCGGTAAGCTTGGCTTCAGGCCCGTTGAAGCATAGATCGGAAACGGACCATCCGAGAATTGAATCGGCCTCCTTGAAAACCGCTGCCGCCGCAGGACTCTGTTCAAAAAGATCTTTTCCCATTCCGACCGCCTGCGCGCCCTGTCCAGAAAAAACAAATACTGGTTTCATAGTGTTCTTCTTAGTTAATGATTGAAAGTAAGGCAGGCTTTCAGCCTGTTATCTTATCGAAAAAACAACGGGCTAAAAGCCCGCCCTACCAGACAAAGGGCGTTACAAATACATCAATACTTTTAAAAATCAAATCCTGAAGAACAGCTCTTGCGAGCTTAACTACGAACATATTGCAAATTGAGAAATTTAGAAAATAGCTTGTAGTAATTTTATTCTTTGGAAAAAGAATAAAATCTATTGACATCCAGAGGCTTTTTTGATAGAATTACAGTTGGAGACAGGGATAAGGCTTAGAGAATGCAGAGACTGAATCCGGCCAGTCCCCGACCTCCGGAGTCATCCACATGGTTCGAATGTCGGAATTCAGTCTCTGCTTCATATAGCGCCGGTTGGTTTTTACAGTTTACCATCCGGCGTTTTCTTTTATTGATCCGATAATGCTCAGGAGCTTGTTTTCCACACATGGGATGAATTGTCTCTTTGAAGGATCTCTTTTGTCTGTCCTCGGGATCCACATTCCATGGAACTCATCGTTCCCGTCAAACAGGAACAATTCTAATTCTACTCCTAGTTTGCGGCATTTGCAGATCAAATCCTCGGAATGGCGTGTGTGGACAAGTCTGTCATTCGAGCTATGCAGGCAGATAGTCCGTGGAGATGATTTCCTGATGAAATTCATTGGCGCTGCATTGGACCAGTCCTTCACGCCGATCTTCCTCCTGCCGAAGAACCTGTAAATTAGAGGATCAGGATTCTTCTTCGATGCGAAGTGTGACTTTACATCGGTCGGACCTGCGATGGAAATTATGCATGAAACCTTTTCCGGAGGAAGGCGCAATCCCGTCATTAACGCAAGATGCCCGCCGGCAGAAGCTCCGGCAACGACTATGGGACTGTCTATGATCCGTTTATCCAGCATTGGAATCTTTTCTATCAGGAATTCCGCCGCCCTGAGGCAGTCGTCCCCGCAGGCCGGCCAGGGGGCGTCGTCAAGAAGACGGTAATTTATCATAAAGGCTGCGAATCCTTTCAGCGCGAAAAGTTTTCCAAGGGGATAAAGGCCGTATTTGTCCATTGCGTTCCATCCTCCTCCATGGATCACAAGCGCGACGGGGATCTGCGAATTTCGCGGATTGTCAGGAAGAAGAAGATCTCCCGTCCCCCTCCATCCGTTTTCAGGTGCGTAGGAAATGTCTTTTATCAGTCTCATGATTTTTACTCCCATGCTGATTGAATCATTGCAAGATAATTTTCCGGAACAACGGAATCTATGATAGAATGGCTTGAACAGACGACATATGAATTGTCGTCAGACAGGCTATCAATGTGCTTCTTAGTATCCACCATGATCTCCTCTTTTGTGCCGAAGGAAAGGAGATTTATGTCTATGTTTCCGACTAATGCGAACTCAGGATAGTCGCGGTGGATCTGATATATGTTATTTACGTTTGGCTGCATAGGATGTATGGCGTCAATTTCCCATTTCCTGAAATATGGAAGAACATCAGCCATCGGTCCGCAGCAATGGCACATGACTGGCCGCCCCGTCGCCTTTGCCGCAGTTATGATCTTTTCGTGTCTTTCTGCCCATAGATCTCCAAGACGGTCAGGACCGATGAATCCAGTAACATCGTCGCCTATATACAGGAAATGAAATGGAAGGTCTTTAATTTTGTTTATGGCGTTCAACGTATATTCCGTGTAAAAATCAAGAAGACTTTCCACAAGTTCAGGCTGTTCGAAGATCATTATCATGAAAGATTCAATTGATATAGGACCCGCAGCGACATATGAGGCAGTAAGCGGTCCGCTTAGACATGGGCAAACGCCGATTTTCGTGCCTTTAACGATCTTCAGATACGATTCAAGTTTGGATTTTACATCGGGATAGGCTACTGACTTCTTGATCCTATCAAAATCTTCATTGCTGCAGATGGAAGCTTTTTCAAGATGGAACTGGATTGGACATGGGATTGCATCCTGTCCGATCCTATTCACAACCTCTACGGAACTTTCAGGGGAAAGCTGCCACAATCCCTGATCAGTCTGAGTTCCAAGAATGTGGGATATGCCCCTTCCATTGATTGTGATTTCAAAATTCGGGACACGGTCCGCCTCCCTGTGTGCGAATGCCGCAAGAAGCCGGTTTATATCTGGAATCTTTACACTGTCATTCGCTGGCATGAAGATCCCTTTCAATTTTCACCACGATATCATCAGTTCGCCGGTAATGTTCTTCAGATCCAGATGTCTCCCATTTGAATCATCGGTGATTTCAAATTTCTGGAATTTACCTATGAGGAACGGGGCTACTGGATCAAGAAGCATCTGGACTTTCTTTTCCGTGCCTGGCTCATGATAGAACCTGACGGTCGCATTCTTCAGGCCGGACAGTTTTATCCGGCGTTTCAAACCATGATATTCAGCCGTGTTCTCTGCACAGGCTACGCGTCCGTCCTCATCCTGTTCAATGAAGATCCGGCATTCCTTGTGCCAGCTCTTCGGCATATTATATGAGGATCTGCCATTCTCGATGATTGTCTCAGTTCCTGTGAAGAGAGGAATTCCCTGCGGCATCCGCAACTTCATTCCAGCAGTGATATCGGGGACAAAACCTGAGAAATAGAATCCATTGGAATGGCGTGCTATCATCGTAATCGGATCCCTTCCTCCCCAGGAATACTTGCTGTAGCTGATGTCGTATCCGAAATCATGCAGCATAATCCTTGGCAGGATTTCAGTATAGAAGTTCTTCCCGGGATCCATCGGTTTCAGGAGATGTCCGCCAGAAGATGCTGTGCCAGATACTGTTCCCCTCAGCCATGATATCCTGCCGCCATTCCAGCCTTTTTCAGAACGCGACAGGGCTATGACCCTCGATTGATTACCCTGGGACGCTTCCGCAATTATCTTCGTGCCGGAATCATCCTTTTTGGAGAGAACTATCTCTATCCCGCCTCCTGATACAATTGCATTATGTACAAAGACTTCCGGCATGGTTCCGGTCCTGAAGGTATCCTGGACACCCTCGGCCTTTATCTTGAATTCCCCTTCGAGGGGGGAGTCGACTTTCAGATTCAACAGATTCCTGATCCCTTCGCAGGCGTTTGCAACAGGACCGTAAAGTATGACCCGGCCTCCATTCTTTGCGAAGTTCGCAATAGCGTCCGCGCATTTTTCGGAAATGGCTGCCGCAGGTGCGACGAGTATTGATTCCCTGAAAAGTTCCGGCTTTTTCTTAATCGCCTTCATGAAGATTGTCGTGCTGATGACGGTATTGATAGGAAGTCCCTGGTTTATAGCTCCGCAAATGAACCAGTCGCCGAAGAACATTTCATCAAGACGTACGCCTTCTGCAACCATGTCATGATATTCGTCAAAAGGATAAACCCAGACGACAGGGCTTGGCGCATCCGGTGCATGAGTGATAGCCTCAAGTAAATGAGGAATGACTTCATTCGGAACTTGGTCAGGCATCTCCCCGTATGAATTGTCGACCGTCAGCAGTGACAGCCTATCCGGATTGGTCGTTTTGCCGTTTTCGTCTATTCTCGATACCGCCAGAGGCAAATAGATGTCGTGTGACTCCCTGTTGTACCGGTCGAGCCATGGGCTGTTCCTGAACCAGGGATCATGAGTGTAGAACCTGTAGATATATGATTTGTCCGGAAGATCCGCGATATGGGACATCCATCCGCCGATTTCAATTCCGAAGTCTCCGTTCAGGGCCGCCCAGGGCGAATTTGGAGGAGGCTGAGGTTTGAATTTCTTATAAATTTCCCTGATTGGAACTGCATCAGATGAAAGATCCGTGCCTGACGGAAAATTACTGCCTCTGGTCTGTACCGGGAACTTGCATTCTTTTGTGAAATCGCGCCAGAAATTCAAAACCTTCTCTCTGGTCTCAGGGGCTTTTTCAGGAGTGAATTTATATCCATCGAACAATGCGCCTCTGTAAGCCCATGTCTCAAGACCGAACCCGAACCCATTCGAAAGCCATATCGCATCGAATCCCATGTCTTCCATAAACCTTTGAGACTGTCTTCCAAGATATGTTCCAAGACTGATTCCCTGAGGAATTCCTTTTGGAAAGCCCGCATAGGATTTGCTGTCGGCGTTCATGGTCGCGTAACAGCAGACAAAACTTCTTGCGCCCATGCTGTTTGCCATGCAGATCTCATTGTGCCTTTTATACTTGAAGTCGGACTTTGCGAACTCAGGTCCAGGATCGAATGTGGCTATCAGGTTTATCGGTTTGCCGGAGACTTTTTTGCCATAGCTTTTGATTTTTGATATCAGGTTTTTCAGCCACCGATAAGTGAATTCAGGAGGATTTTTGATATAAGGCTGCGGATTCCTGTGTATGCTTATACCTTCAGGATCATTTGGATCCGGTTCCGGCCATCTCGGATTTGCACAACCAATATATTTTGCCCATTCGAACTTGTCGTCAAGATTTCCTGAATACTCGAGAATCTCTGAACCGTCGGACGCCCATAGCAGAATTGAGATGCTATCTGCATCCTTGTAGAGTGGACGCCATTGTTCGAAGAGTGTCTTTAGAACCTTGTCAATGCCATCAGGACTTGGATCCCTGAACGGCTTCAAGCTCATCTCGAGCGTTACAGTGGATATTTTCATGGGTTACCTTTTCATTTTTAAGACAAACTAAAGTTTGTACTCCAACGAATAAATTTCCGCAACATGGATTCTACGCTTTTATGAATTAAGCACCTTTCAGTTTCTCAGTTATCTTTTTGGCTGAATTCAACATCCTGGAAATAATTTGTTTCTTGATCTCGTCGGAGAATCTTGTCAAAGGTATGCTCCAGCCAATTGCAAGAACTGCCTTGCCGGAAGCATCGAGTGAAGAGGAACCATAAGCCGCAACTCCACTGTTATTGAGATTGATCGCCTCGGCATATCCTTTTTCCTTGATGTCTTTCAATATTGACAAGAATCCATTCTTATCCTTTATGTCGGGATGATTGCTGATGTAGTTCGAAAGGAATTCCTGGCTTTGACAAGAGAGAAGAGCAAGACCTGATGCTGTGACGTGTGGATTTGGAATTATCCGCCTGTTCGGTGGAGCAACAGAGAGTTCGCGCGTAGACTGGCGCCAATAGACGCTCAGGAAAGTGCCTCTTTCCATGGTCAGGGCGACTGTCGTTTCGTTGAACTCATCAAAAATTTCGTCGATATATGGTTTTGCGAACTCCGCAATCTTGTCCGGCATATCTACGGCATTTCCGAGAAGGACTGCAGCGATCCCAATCTTATAACGGCGACTGTTCTCGTCAAAATCCAAATAGCCAGTTTTCTGGAGAGTCTTCAATAGCTGCTGGGCAGTTGCCGGATTAATGCCGGTGAGTCTGGACAGTTCCCGAACGCCAATCCAGTCGCCTTGTGCAGCAACAGCATTTAGAAGTTTGAAAGCTTTTTCTACTGAGTGAATCATGTATTGTATAACGAAACAATGTTTTGTAATACGATATAAATACGATGCGTTTATGGCATTGTCAAGTCAAGTACGTTAAAATATTAAAACTTATGGTAACGCGTTTGTATGTGAGGCAATTTCAAAACTGCCAGGGAACGCCAGACACCGTGCTGGCGCAAGAGCCGGTGCGGGGCCCGGCGGTCCATAAAAAGGCAGTTTTGAAATCAGATCATGTATCTTTTTCTTTATCCCAAAGGGATGGTAATAAAGCCTGTGGTTTCAACCACAGGAAAATTAAGAATTATCCATCCGTCTTGAAGAGACGGGGGTATCCCGGATTTAATTCGGTATATTGTGAAATCTCGTTTTCCTTCCTCCGTCCCTTCAGGACGAAAGCAATTTACATATAATACCTATGGTTGAAACCATAGGCTATATCACTGGACGCTTTCAGCGTCAAAAGCATCGAGCTCCTGGAAGTAGCCGGAAAGATGAGGGGCAGAAAATGAACGTGGGCACATCTGTCAGGTAGAGAAAGTTCCTTGATTCTTCACCAATTCCGGATTACTTTCACCCGTAATAAAAATTCCTAAATTATAAGAATCAAAAACTCGTATCAACGCAATTAAATGTAAGGACAAGATGATGACACGTATTAAAAAATCTTATCCCAATACCATCATGATATGTCTCTTGGTGATGGCATTTACTTATTGCGAACCACTCTTTTCCCAGAGCCCCATCAAGGGAAAGATCTTTGACATGCCGAATTCAGGATTCGAGGATGGTCTTGATGGCTGGAAGATTGGAAGGGAAGACGATGGTATAACAGCGGCTATTGCGGAAGCCGCCCGCACGGGAAAAGGTGGACTGAGGATTACAGATTTATCTGTAAAGGATGGTTCATCTTTGTATTCGAAATCGTTCCCAGCGGTATCGAATAAGGAATATCGGGCGCAATGCTACGCCCGTTGTGTAAAAGGAACCGGTGGCAGCGGAATGTACCTTCAATTTCTTGATGCGGACGGGAAGGAAATAAATAGCGGCAATTCCGAGGTCACATCCCTTGCCGGAGTGCGTGTCTGGACGAAATCGGAAGTTAGCGCCTATGCCCCGGACAAGACCGTATCGGTCCGCGTCTGGTTCCATTCATACGGAAGTGCAGTTGTTACCGAGGATATCGATGATGTAATTCTCTATGAGGCGGAGGCGGCCGGTCCATCAATGCGCCCCTGGGAGCCGCAGTATAAGATACTTCCTGGTGAAAAAGGAAAACTGACAGCCGCCGATATAGTAGGTCCCGATGGTATCGTATATCCCGACTTCCGTTATGCAGGTGTAAGCGGCGGCATTCCAAATGTTCCTGTCGTGAAAGATCTTTCCGGTTCGGTTAAACCAAACACGGATATAGCAGAGACTCTCATGCGCGCCGCGGCGGAACTTCCTGATTCAGGAGGGGCGATCCTGATTCCTGCCGGCGAATATTTCCTTGGAACTCCGGTACAGATCACGAAAAGCCGTGTTGTCATACGCGGCGCCGGGAGGGACAAGACAAAACTCGTGTTCAATTATGCAGTACCGAAAAATTCAGTTCAATTCTATGGGATTGAGCCGAATAAGCCGTTTGGATATTTTGAAGTGCATGCTAATCCGGAGAACCTTCGTGGAATATCTATCTTTGAGGGTGATAAGTCTGTTAAGGCCGTCAGTTATCATATGCACTGGGGGAATACATTCTCATTACGAGTATGGAATAAAGATGTTCTGAAAATTACAGGAGCCGGTACGCATAAGCTTCGGGCTAAAGCCGAATATGCAGATGGAACAACGGCTGAAAAGGAAGTAGAAGCGCTCGTATCCGAGACTGCTCCGCCGATGCGAGCCCCTACCATGCCGGGAGTGATTGAATTTACCGGTGAAAAGAGCGGACAGAAGATAAAACTGGCAAAAGACGGCATCCGCGGTGCGGTTTCCGTGACTGTAGAGGATTCCTCGTCTTTTACCGCCGGTGAAGTCTTCGAGATAGAGGCGCCCGCTTCGGAGCGCTGGAATGACCTCGTGAAAAATGCCTGCAAATGGGGATCTTATCGAGTAAACCAGTATCGGATTTCCAGGATAGAAGGAAATACCCTGCATTTCGAACAGCCGCTCAGGATAGATTTTCCTGTTATTGATGGATCTTTTGTTGTCAAGGTAATCCCTGTTGAGAAGTCCGGCATCGAGGACTGCACCATCGAACAGATGGAAAACCTCTGGATAAACAGCGCGTCATTCAGCTGCACCTGGGACTGCTGGGTGAAAAATGTCAAGACGATAAAGTCCGGAAGGAACATAACCTACTTCATGAATTCCAAGCATGGTGAGATACGAGACTGCATATTCGATGATGCATGGTTCAAAGGTGGAGGTGGAACAGCATATTCCGGGTTCGAACGTGCATTCGACTGCCTCATGGAAAATGTGGAGTCGTCAAATCTTCGCCATGGTCCCAACTTGAACTGGGCCTGTGCTGGAAATGTGATCCGCAACTCAACGTTCCGCGGTAGCGATGCCCAGTGGCATTGTGGCTGGTCACATGAGAATCTTTTCGAGAACTGTGTAATATCCCCTGACGGGAAGGATGGGGATTATGGATATGGTTTCTATGCGACACCGCCGGAAGACAATGCCCACGGTCCCATCGGTCCGCGAAACGTAGTTTACAACTGCGACGCATCCTCTCCCAAGGACGGCATGCAGATAAAGGGGATGAACGAGAACTGGATCATCCTATACAACCGTTTCAACATCGGAAAAGGACGCGCCATATTTTTCCGCATGGCGAGCTTCGATCACATTGTCAGCGGTAATGTGTTTTGCATCAAGGAGGCGCAGAATCCCGTAGTCCTCCTTAACGATCCGAACTGTGTCGGCAATGAATTCAGGAACAACAAGTTCTATGGAGCGTCATCACCTGCCATCGGCGGACGTGCGAAACTTCTTGTAGAAATTGATAACCAAGTTTTTCCATATGAGGAGGCTCCGCGCCCGACGCCGTCCGTCCAATCAATATTCGAGTGGCAGCGGAAGACATATCCGCTGAAGGGCACCTCTGGAAATTGATTGATTAGTGAGCTGATTTCAAAAACACGAAAAACGGTTATTGCGGAAGTATACCCGTTGGAGTACAAACTTTAGTTTGTCTTAGCATTTAACAGGTTATGCAAGCTGAAGCTTGTACTCCAACTTGAACAATCAGCTCTAAAGAGGCAATTTTGAAATTGACTCAGCCCATTATAATAGTTGAATTAAAATCAGGAGGGAAACATGAAAAGTCTAATAAATGTTGTTTCAGTCGTAATCTGTCTTTTGATTTCAACTGGATGCGAGACTCTTGACCTTGCGAAATTCGCAGGTGGCGGGCAGGGTGGACTTAGCACGGACACAATTGTTTCTGGGCTCAAGGAGGCACTATCGAAAGGTACAGGCAATGCGGTCGCCCAGACGTCAAAGGTGGGCGGATACTGGGATAATCCAAGTCTGAAGATTTTGCTTCCTCAGGAACTCCAGAAATTTGGAGACACGTTGCGTGACATCGGACTCGGTTCCCAGGTTGACAGTCTGGAGAAGAAGATGAATGAAGGTGCGGAGATGGCTGCCAAGTCGGCGGCTCCGGTATTTCTTGACGCCATAAAGAACATGAGTTTTTCAGATGCAAAGGCGATACTGTCAGGGAATGACACTGCGGCAACCGATTTCTTCCGGACAAAGACGAGTGATAAGTTGAAGGCCCAGTATGCGCCTATAATCAAGAAGGAGCTTGACCAAGTCGGGGCCGCAAAGTTATACAGCTCACTTTCCCAGAAATATAATCTTATTCCACTTGCACCAAAGGTAAACGCCAATCTTGAGGACTACGTGACGCAGAAGGCGCTTGACGGGCTTTTCCTTGTGATTGCCGGTGAGGAAAAGAAGATCCGCCAGGATCCTGCTGCGCGCACGACGGAGCTCCTGAAGAAAGTCTTCGGGAAATAAAGAATCTCCTGAGATTATAACTAGGACATACTGAACCGACCATATCTGGCTTCGTCGGAAAACTACGCCACGGCATGCGGTCAGCGATCCCGGGCTGGGAACACCAAGCCTTGGTCTCCAAAAGCGCTGTCAAAGGAGACTGTCGGACTTAGGGTATTTGTTCGTAGTAGCTCGTGTTCGAGCGTTCTTAACGGAACCTTAAAAGACTGAAGAACGCGCAAACATGCGCTACTACAAGCGAAAACGCCCTCATTTGAAGTCCGACAGGTTCCAGGCAGGGAAACATCTCCCTGTCAAAAAATGATGTAAACTATCCCTATCCTTCGTATTTCTCCAAAGAACACAAGAATAATAAAATATTCTGAATAAGACTTGACTTTATATTATTGATGCTATATTAGCACCATGAAGACACAATATAACAAAAGTATTATCGGGAGCGTCGAGGTACTCCAGGAAGTTCTCAGCCAGCCGAAACCCATTGGTAGCCGGGAGCTTTCAAGAATCCTAAAAGAGGAACATACCCGCATAAACAGGATACTCGGAACCCTCTTCAAGGAAGGTTTTCTCAGCAAGACTGAAAAGAAGAAATATTATGCCGGTCCCGGAATCCACATTCTGGCAGCACAGTCAATCCATAACTCGCCCCTGCTTCGAATTGCTTTGCCGGAGATTAAGAAACTCAAAGATGACAGGCGTGCCGTCGCCCTTGCCGTCCTCTGGAAGGAATCGGTATGCTATCTCGTTCATTCACGTCCGCACCAGACAATTGAAGAAGGCATTGGTTCCCATGAGATTTATCCCGCACGGAAATCCAGTCTTGGGATCATGCTGCTTGCGGAAAATTTTTCACGAGGTGAAAAATTTAACTATGAGCTTGAAAATGAAGACAAGATAAAAGAGGCTAAGGCGAATGGATACGCAAGGCTCGATTATCAGGAAGGAACAGTGTCATTGGCCGTCCCGATCTGCGATCCCCCAATTGCCGCCATAGGTTCATCCATAAAAAATCCCAGCGAGAACGAATTGAAGGAGACGCTGGATCTGCTTAATGAGATAAAACTGAATATAGAAATAAAAATCTTAGAAGAAGAAAGACGCAGGGATAAAATTTAGAGTTGATTTAAAACTGATGTTTTTAAGGAGCGCCGGTCTCCAGACCGGCTCCCTGGCCGACCTGAGCGACGGCTCGGGCAGGCTTATGCCGACCTGGAGGTCGGCGTTCCATAAGCAGTTTTGAATTGCCTCTGCAGGAAAGGATTACATGAAAACTATTAATCCAAAAGATTTAGTTCTAGTTGAAGCTGAAAGCTTCAATGACATCGGTGGCTGGGTGGTAGACCAGCAGTCGATGGATGTAATGGGTTCGCCTTACCTGCTTGCACACGGACTGGGAAAACCTGTGGCAAACGCCAGAACGCAGGTGAAATTTAGAAATACCGGTAAATATCGATTATGGATCCGGACACGCGACTGGGTTCCTCCATATGGGCCTGGTAAATTTCATCTTCATGTCAACGGACAGCCGTTGGACAAGATCTTTGGTTTGGATGGTGACGGCTCATGGCAGTGGCATGACGGTGGAACTGTGGAAATAAAGGATACTTCTGTAAACTTGGAACTCGTGGATCTGACTGGTTTTGAAGGGCGCTGTGACGCCATCCTCTTTGCGAAGTTCGCAGATTCGGATTTCATACCTCCGAACAGCGGAGCGGAGTTGATGGATTTCCGGCGGTGCCTGCTCGGACTTCCACCAACTCCTCCAGATGAGGGATCTTTTGATCTTGTTGTTGCCGGTGGAGGATATGCCGGTCTTTGCGCGGCGGTTTCCGCGGCGAGGATGGGGTTGAATGTAGCGCTGGTCCATGACCGTCCGGTTCTCGGGGGAAATGCGTCCGGAGAGGTCAGGGTAGGGCCGATCGGAGGAATTGACGGCGGACTTTATCCTCGTAATGCTGACATCATAAAGGAACTTCACAAGACTCCCCGTGGGATGGGCGGTTCCGGTGGCATAAGGTCATGTCCTGACGACGATTTTGTGGAAGCCATCGTCAAGGCCGAAAAAAACATATCCCTGTTTCTCGAAATGCACGTCTATCAGACGGAGATGAAGAATTCGGAAATCATCGCATTGCGCGCCAGGCATATCTGCAGTTCAGGGGAACTGCGTTTTGCGGCTCCTTTATTTGCCGACTGCACTGGCGACGCATCTGTCGGCTTTCTGGCGGGAGCAGAATGGAGGATGGGGTGCGAAGGGCGTGACCAGACCGGAGAAGCGCTAGCTCCGAAAAAAGGCGATGGGATGCTGATGGGAGTTTCAAATTTCTGGCTGGCAAATCATACGGAACATACTGCATCATTTCCAAGATGTCCTTGGGCTCTGGAAATCACGGAAGAATCGGTCGATGTTTCTACGCCTAAGTATCCGCCGAAGTTCGGACAGTATGCCTATGCCGCTGGCTGGAACTGGGAAAGCGGATTCAATGACGACCAGATAAATGATGCTGAACATGTCCGTGACCATAATTTCCGCGCCATGTATGGCACCTGGGACTTCCTGAAGAACTGGAGCAAGGACAGGAAACTTTATGAGAAGGCGGAACTCAGCTGGTCCGGGTTCATCATGGGGAAACGCGATACGCGCCGTCTACTGGGAGATATAATACTTTCCCAGCAGGACATTACCAGACCAGAGATCTATCCCGATGCGTGCGTGACAGCCACCTGGTATTTTGATCTGCACTTTCCCCATCCTGACAACACTAGGTTCTTTCCTGGGGAAGAATTTCGTTCACTTGCCTATGATGATCCGAATTTTGAAAAATTCAGAGGGGATATTGAAGGTAGCTATACACAGATTGATCCTTATCCGATACCATATCGCTGCTTTTACTCAAAAAATATTTCGAACCTGTTCATGGCTGGACGGAATATAAGTGTTACACATGTGGCTTTGGCGCCGGTCCGGGTAATGAACACAACCGCAATGATGGGAACAGTGGTTGGAAGGGCGGCGTATGCATGCAGGAAGTTGAATGCAAGTCCTCGAGAACTTTATGAAAAGCATCTGGAGGATCTGAAGCAGATATTGAGTGATCCAGAAGGATATGTGTAAAGTGAAATCTATTTGCAATAATCTGGAAAAAGAACGCGTCAGCAGAGTGACGCGGCTACAGCCTATTCTTGTTGTAGCCACGGCACTCTGCTGCCGTGTTTTTTGATTTCAGTTCATTTTAATTAGGAGCAATATGAAAACAAAGAAAAATATACTCTGGCTTCTGATCGCGGATTCAAAGCGCGAAGACCTGCACTGTGCAATACCAACCCTGGCCTGGATAGCGAAATCCGCAGGAGCTGAATTTGAATGTTATCTGGAGTCGGAAAGGGACGGATCTCTCTTTGCACGCAACGGCAGTACTGTGATCGGTGGACATCACCACCAGCAGTTCAATTATCTCAACGCTGCGTTTGAGGTGAAATACATTCTTCTTGGGGATACATCTGTCTTCCGTTCGTCCATTGACGCTTTTGGAGCGGAGATAATTGTTGAATCGGAGTCATTGCTGGAAGCATATGAAAAAGTATTGAGGTTGGCAGGGATTAAGGTCATTGATGAAGCAATATTCACAGGATCTGACAAATCCAGAAATGACAAGCTTGAGATAGGACCGTATCTTTTTCCGGAAATATGGTTCCGCAGGGCGGTGGCCTTTCCGGCTGACCTTGTTGTTGCAGCCAATAGGAAGTTCAAGATTAAGAAAGCGTCATCTCTTTTCGTATCGCTTCCCGATCATAAATCTTTGAAAAGACCTTTCAAAGATTTATATATGATTGATTCTGTCCAGAAGAATGACAGCTACGGAAGCATTTCGCTGAGAATAGCGGAACGATGGAAGCACAAGGCGAAGGCACTTGCGTTCGCGGATCCGGCCGCGGTCCGTGCGCAGATCGCCACGCTCTGCCGCGAGGACAGGATAGCCGTCTACGAGAATAAGAACAAGATCCTACCCAAGGACGTGGTCTATTCCGCATATACTGAAGAGAAGACGAAGATAGCCGATGATGTCATAAGGCTTGCAGAAGAGATCGGTAACCGGGTGCTTGTCGGACGCCAGACGGGTGACGGCGATCTCTTTGCCTGGTCGAAGGCCGGACTGTGCCTTCAGATCATGGACCCGAACCGTCCGGCATTTCCAATTGTGACAAGTATGAAGCACCACTGGCACAAGGAAGATAAGGGGATTTGGGACGATGAACCTGACGACGAAACTCTCCTCAAGTATGCAAAGGAAGGGAAGATTCTTTCGACGCTAATCTGGCATTCGGGTGAGATGGCGCACAACGAGGCAATGCTCGCGCTGTTAGATCTTATTTCGTTCACCGGCGTGAAGATGGGTTTTGGAGTTCATGCCGCTAGATATGAGACATGTCCGCAGATGTGGGAGCTGCTATCTGTGCCAAAATCAAAAGGAGGAGTTCTCGGACATGCCGAACCTGTGTTGCATTCCGGAGGGATGGGAGTGCTCGCGGAAGTGAACTGTCCGCCGAACGAACTCAAGGAGCATTGTCGGAATTCTATTTCTAGGATCAGGAATATGGCAGGTGATTATTCGCCGAAAGGATATTACGCGTTCATGGACAGCGACCTGCCGACACTCTCATTTGTGAACAAGCCGGCTTTCAAGGCGGTACAGGATACAGGAATGGAATATTTTATTTCCTCTGCGACCCCAGGGAGAAACCGGATTGTCCATAGGGAGAAACGTTTTACTGTCATCAACCAGTCATGTCGGGTGGTACATCCGGCATCACCTTTCGTGAGGATCACGACTGCAGATGATCTTGAAACATATCCACATGCAAGACCGGGCTGGATGATCGGGACTCTTGATGCGCCTGTAATTGCATTTGCCCCCTACATCTGGAAGCATGGCACGCGGTTCATGCAGCTGATCGATAAAATAAAGAACAACTACGTAAACGTCCTGCCGAGGACGATCGCCCGATATGCCAGAATCCTTGAAGAGAATGGATTTGTAAGGAAGGAATTAAGTAGGGACGGGCTTTAGCCTGTCCCATTCTTAGAAATTAAGATGGTACATGCTTCCCCCTTCGCTAAGATGCTACGGCGGACACAGAAAGCAGTTACCTACTCCTAAAAAACTTTAAAATTTCTTCAGAATTGGTATTGACAAAGCCTGTTTCCATATTAAAATACTGTTATAGAGCAGTATAACAGAAGCAATAGATCAGGAGCTTCCAATATGAATATCAGGGCATCATCAATACACGAACCGGGAATACCCAAATACTACCAGCTCCAGGAGAAGATTTTTGGTCTCATAAAAAGCGGAAATATGAAGGTCGGTGACAAGCTGCCAGGAGAACGGGAACTCGCCAGACAGTTCAATGTCGCACATATGACCGCAAGACACGCTGTCCAGACCCTCGTCAACACAGGCGTCCTCCACAAGCAGCACGGAAAAGGAACATTCGTTGCCAACCTGAAAAAGCTCTCAGTATCGGAAATTGAAGGCAAATCTGTCAGCAAGACAGTTACAGTCGTTCTGCCTGCTGTTCCTAAAAGTCCGAAGATCACGGTAACGTTCATGAGGTCCGGAATCCTTGAAGCGGTATGCGAGGCGATGTCGGAAGTGAACTACCAGGTCAACATCTCCTATTTCAACTATTCAGAGAAATCTTCTCCGCTTGAAAGGTGTATCAGCAATAATCCGGGTGGAGTGATCTTCTGGCACAATGAGACTCCAAAGAATCTTTTCATGCTGAAGGAGCTTAATGAACGCGGAATTCCTTTTGTACTCGTCAACAACTACAGCAGCGAGCCATATGACTATGTCGTGGCTGAGAACAGGGCAGGCTCCTTGAAAGTGGTCGAGTATCTCCACGAACTTGGTCACAGGAAAACTGCATATATCGACAGGCAGGAAAATGAGAGCAGCGTCAATGAACGTAGAGCTGGGTTCCTTGAAGGAATTAAGAAATTTGATATGAATGAGTCCGAAAATGTCACCATGAAATCTGATTTCACCGAGGATGACATGAGGAAATGCGTAAAGGATCTTGTTGACAGGAAATTCACTGCGATCTTCGCACACAACGATATGGCGGCTATATCGGTGATTGAAGTTCTGCGCGAAATGAAGATCAAAGTGCCGGAGGAGATGAGTGTTGTCGGATTCGACAATATCGACATGGCTCAATTCATGACCCCGTCGCTGACAACAGTTCATCAGGATTTCCATGAGATGGGACGGACCGCAGCGGAAATTCTCCTAAGGAAAATGACAGGAAATGCAAAAAATGTTCATGGCAAAGTCAAAATCGTACCTGATTTGATTGTAAGGGAATCTTCTGCAATGCCAAAGGATCGGCAATATAAATAAGCCGCTCCATGGGGAGGAGAGATGAAAGACATGGAAAAACATAGGACGAAATCATTTACATTGATTGAATTACTCGTCGTAATTGCAATCATTTCCATCCTTGCGGCGTTGCTTCTGCCAGCACTCAAGAACGCAAAGGATAAGGCGCAGGCGACAATCTGCATGAACAATCTGAAGCAAATAGGTCTCTCCTTCAGCAATTACGCCTCCGACTTTAACTTCTATATGCCGCTGGGGACTCGCTCCTGGCAGCCTTTTACAACTTGGGGGCAGGCAAATTTTTTCAACGATTATCTAAACGGCAAAGCAATCTGGGACGGCACGCAGGTGACGAACAAAAGCACAATCAAGGTTTCAAATGCCGGCATGCTCTATCACTGTCCCATGGGGCCGACAACATACACCAATCCTCTTTTCGACCATCTTATAAGCTACAGCAGGAATTATCAGACTGCGGAATATTGGGAAACATGGTGCAAGTCTTCACGGATCACGGTGAGCAATCCTGACAGATGGGGAGTTCTTATTGAATCTGACAAGGTTTGGGATGACGCCTATATCGACAAGTACGACGTATGGGCCAGTTACAAGTTGAGCAATAGGCATTCAAAGGGCGCGAACGTGCTTTTCATTGATTCACATGTTGAATGGATGGGGTACATGGATTACAGGGCGAAATATTTAAAACTCTGCTGGGCGCAATGAAAAATCAAAATCTCACAAACATTTTTGATTGCCGATTGCCGATTGCCAATTTGAAATTAATAAATAAAATTGGAAATTGGAAATCGAAAATTGGAAATAATTTCACCCTTATCGAACTGCTTGTGGTGATAGCCATCATGGCGATACTCTTGGCCATGCTGCTTCCTGCACTGAAGACCGCAAAGGACAAGGTTAAGGCGGTTGTCTGCATGAACAACCAGAAGCAGATTGGGCTGTCTTTCATGAGTTATGCGGCAGATTATGACCTATACATGCCTCTTGGAACTCGATCCTGGCAGCCGTTCACGACGTGGGGTCAGGCAAACTTCTTTAACGATTATCTGAATGGCAAGGCGGTGTGGAATGGGACCCAGGTTACAAACAAGGGAACCATTGCAAAGTCTAATGCCGGGCAGCTCTATCACTGTCCCATGGGGCCGACAACTTATACAGTAAACCGTTTTGATGAGCTTTTAAGCTACTGCAGGAACTATCAGACGGCAGATTACTGGCAGTCATGGTGCAAGGCGTCAAGGATCGATGTTGCCAATCCGGACAGATGGGGGATTCTTATTGAAACTAATCAGGTCTGGGACGATGCATACACAGATCGCTATGTCGCGGGTATCGGAGGCGCCTTGAGTACCCGGCATTCCAAAGGTGCGAACATCCTGTTCGTTGACGGACATGCGCAATGGGTATCCTATTTTGATTTCAAGGCAAATTATCTGAAGCTTTGCTGGGCTCAGTAGGAAACCATAAAAATTTATCTCTTTAAAATAATGAAAGGAATTTCAATGTCCATAAAAATCAAAGCAAGTTTTGCGGCGGGGATTTCAATGGCGTTTTTAAGCCTGGTTGGAATTGACGTCTCCGCTGGAAATCCAGTACCGATTGTAAACGGCGGATTCGAGAACGGCAAGAATTCGTGGTGGGGAGAAGGCGGATTTTCGATCGTAACTGAAGGTGCGGCCGAAAGCAAGTCATGCCTGAAGATCGCTGGAGGCTTTGCCTGTCAGGATAAGATCAAGGTTGAAGGCGGGAAAAAGTATAAGATCAGCATGAAGATAAAAAGCGAAGGTGCTCCTGAAGGTTCTGTATTCGTTCAGATGAGCTACCGAGGGGAAGGAGTCGAAATAAAATGGTATGGACCGGCGAAGGCGAATGGAGAGGCGGCATTGTTTTCGACCGGAGGTACTCATGGATGGAAGGATTTTTCTGTCGTCGTGAAATCGCCAAAGAATGTAAACCAGCTGTTAATTTATCTGAGAAAGATTCCAGGAAGTGCAGGAGTTGCATACTATGACGACATCAAGGCTGAAGAGACGGATGGCGAAGTGACCGGCGCATTGAAACCTGCCGGAGGAGTCCCGGGTAAGATTGTCAACAACGGTAATTTTGAAAGTGGGAAAAGCCCATGGTGGGGCGAGGGTGATTTTGCGATTCCCGCAGAAGGTTCAGCAGAGGGGAAGAACTGCATGAAAGTCACAGGTGGATTCGCCTGCCAGGACAAGATGCCTGTTGAAGAAGGGAAAAAATATCAGATCAGCATGAAGATAAAAAGTGAAGACGCCCCTGAACGATCAGTGTTCGTGCAGATCAGCTATCGTGGCGAAGGATGCTCCCCGGAATGGAGAGGTCCTGAAAGGATAAAGAACGAGGTGGCACTGTTCGTCACCGGAGGGAAACACGACTGGAAGACCTTCTCCGCGGTGGTGAAGGCGCCAAACGGCGCCGACCAACTGCTTGTCTATCTCAGGAAACTACCCAAGACCGATGGCGTCGCATACTATGACGATTTAAAGGTAGAGGAGACCGACAAGGAAGTTACGACGGCTGCAGGATTGCGCAGGGATGAACTTGCCAAGGAAATCATGACTCAGCCGGTCGCAGATGAAAAGCAGGCGGAGGCTTTGAAGAAAATAATTTCTGAGGCCTCATCCAAAACTGTAAAATCAGTAACTCTGGCCGATGCAGGCAAGTCGGCATGCCATATTCATGTAGGATACGATGAAGATTTGATCGAACTTGCGGTTGCTGTTGAACTCGCAGAATATCTCAGGAAGATATCCGGGGCTGATTTCAAACCTCTCTCCAACGACAAAAATCCGCTTGCGGAGCTGCCACTCATCATCGTCGGACGCCATAACAAGCTGACAGAAAAGCTTTGCCCGGACATCCCGTATGACAAGCTTGGCGCAGACGGGTTCGTCATACGCACTGTCGGTTCGAACATCGTAATTGCAGGCGCTACACCGGGAGGAACCATGTACGGTGTGAACTGGTTCCTGGATCACAAACTGGGTGTCAAATGGCTCTCCCCTGACTACTCTTATGTGCCCTCGTCCAAGAAAGTAGAAGTGTCCTCTTTGAACGAAATACAGGTCCCGCGCTTCAACTTTCGTCAAGTCCTGAGCGCGGAGGGAGACAGAAAACCGTTCGGTTCCCATAATTTACTCAACGGAAATTCGCATGGGGCCCAGGGTATCTTGTCTCCTCCGGAAATTGATCATTGGGATAGTTCATGGCAAAAACCCGGCTTGACTGCAAGCTTTTACGACCTAGTGCCAAACCGTCCCGGGTTGCGCTACGGCGGACAAGTGGCGATGATGAATCCGGAAGTCCGGCAAATCATAGCAGATGGCATCATCAAACGGTTGAAAGCTGTCCCCGAATACCAGAACTACTGGTTTGGATTGATGGATAATGACTGGGGTTGGGACATTGATCCTGCAAGCGCGGCGTTTGCGAAGGAACATGGAGGAGTTGCTTCGGCGGCAAAGACCGACCTGGCAATCGATGTGCTCCAGCGCGTTCGGAAGGTTCTGCCAGGTGCGAAGATCGCATTTAACGCCTACCATTGGGGATTCAGTCCGCCCACAGGCATGAAATTACCTGAGGGGCTTCTGGTCTATCCCATGACTATCCAGCTGGACTACAGCACTCCGTTGAATAAGGGGAGGAATGAAAAGCTCGGCAAGGACATAGAAGGATGGAGTGCAGTGGCCGAGGATATCCTTCTCTGGGATCATATCACCAACTTCAACGGCTACATCCAGCCGACGCCGAACATTTATCCGATCTGCGAAACGATTCGCTGGCTGGCCACGATGCCGAATATCCACGGTTATTTTGCCGAGGGAAGCTGGAACACCAAGAATGCCGAGTTTTCTTCCCTGCGTGTCTGGATCATTGCCCGGATGCTCTGGGATCCAAGCACCGACTATAAAGAGGCAATCGCGAAATACTGTGACGCCTATTACGGTCCGGCTGGAACGTATGTCAAACAATACATTGATCTGATGCATGAGAGTTCCGCCAAGACCCGTGCGGCTATCTGGGAAAAAACCAATATCGACAGTGCGATGCTGTCACTTGATTTTGTGACCAAGGCCGATGACCTGATGGAAAAGGCACAGGCTGCGGTGGCATCTGATCCCGTGCTGCTCAAGCATGTGCTGGAAGTGCGCGTAAACGTTGATTATGTGATTTTGGTTCGGCGCAAGGAATATCAGGACGAGGCCACAAGTCAGAAGCTCCAGTTCAACCTCGACTTTGCCAATCGGCTGGCCCGTTTCAACCAGACGCTTAAAGACGAAGGCATCAAGGAGTATTATCAGGGTGGCAGAGTGGCGGATCTGGAGAAGCTCATAGCGATTGATCGCAAGGATTCGACACCTCCTGAGCTGGTTCGCGGTCTGCCGAAATCCGATTGGAAAGAGGTTCAGGAAATTGGATTTAACCGCTACTATGGCAACACTATCGTGGTACCGGACGATGTGGCGTCCGACGGCGCTGCGGCCAGGTTGGACGGCAAAGAGGGGGCGCCGTTGATCCAACTCAAGCACCATAAACTGCCAGAGGAAGGACTCTGGGACATATATGCGGAAGTGAGGGTTGATGAAAATGGCGCAAATCCTGGCGATAACGCTCTGGGCATCGGGACCATGCCTCCTCAGGGCAACTGTACTAATATAAAACTGAGCCAATTGAAGAACGGCGCCTACTCGCTGTTCAAGGCTCCCGGCGGTCCATTCCGCTTTAATCAGGACGACCAGGCGGTCTCGTATATTCGCGGTGGAAATGCAAAGATCAAATACATCTACGCGGATCGTTTTATCTTTGTCCGGGCTCCTGAAAATGCAGTTCGGAAATAGGACAATTTTTATTGTAAATCTGTTTGTAGCGGCCTACTGCGGTGGCCGCAGTTTTATCAATAAGAAACTTTTACCGGTTAAGTAGGGCGGTCATTCCTGGCCGCCATCTTGTCGAGCTTCCGCCTTCGCTAAGATGCTGCGGCGGGACAAGGGAAAGCCCGACCTACTTCAGAGGTAAGTTTCAAAGGAGTTAGCTCGTGAGAACTGTTCCTTTCTTGGTTCTGAATTACTAAAATAAAGGAGGGTGGACATTCCTGTCCGCCAACTCGCGGGTTGGAAAACCCGCGTTCCGTTGAACAGGAGATGTCTCAAGACTAGTATGAGTCAACTTGTTACGTCATAAGTGAAACGGAAAGAAAGAAACAGCCCTTACGGGCTTGACTACGAACGAATGACGCAGAATTAGAGATTGGAGAATTGGAATGAAATACCTCGCAGCTTTACTGTTATTTTTTCTGTTCGCAAAAATGGATGCCGGGGAGAATTCAGCAGTCCAGACAATCAGTGGTGACAAACTTACCGTTGAAATAATGGATCCGAACCATCCGGACCGATACAACAGGGGTGTCCGTTTCACTCCTGTTGCGGCCGTGTTGGGAGTCAAGATGGACGGGAAGGAATTCATGTTCCATCCGGAAAAGCATGATGTGAAGAATGATCATGGAGGACTGGCTTCGGAATTTGATCTCTGCATTCCCGGCGGACCCGATGAGGATCTGCCTCCGGGATATCTGGAGGCGAAGGACGGGGAGGGATTCCTGAAGATAGGAGTCGGTGTACTGAAGAAGAAGAAAGGCGAAAATTATTCTTTATTCCAGCAGCCAGAAGTCATTGACAGGGCAAAGACAGACGTTCAATGGGACAAGAACGGAGCGAAGTATGAGCAGACGTCCCGGGGAGTTAATGGATATGGATATAAGTTGAATGCCTACGTCAGAATACTGGACAATAGAATCAACGTAGAATGGAAATTGAATAATACTGGGACTAAGGCTTTTACGACGAAGAATTATGTACATAATTTCTTCCGGTTTGATGACAGGAATGTCGGACCTGACTATGTCCTTTCATTTCCTTATGATTTCAATGTGAAAGGACTTGAAGCTGAACAGACGCAGTCGGGGAGGGATATAAATTTTGTCAAGGAAATTCCCAAATGGGTGAACATGGCAGTTGCATATCCTCAGGACTATACTGGAATAAACACATGTGTCCTGAAGAACACCGCAAACGGCATGAGCATAACCTGCGAGACATCGGTTACGGGATTTGTAACGGCGATCCACGGTCGTCCAAACTATGTATCTCCGGAACAGTTCATCAAGCTGAGCCTTAAGCCGGGTGAAACTGCCTCCTGGAACAGGACTTATATTTTTGTCGCTGGGAAATAGAATAATCCATCCTTACTACAATTCTTGATAAAGACAAGCAACGAGAATATCTTCCTATATTATGAAAAACAAATCATCTTTCAGCTTGATCATGTATGTATTTGCCCTTTGCGGAATAAGTGCAAGTACCGTGGCGCAGACGGATGTCAAGCCAGCAGCTGCACCAGCAGTCGCTCCAGCAACCGCAAAGGCATGGGATAGTGCATTTGAATCTCTGTCCTATGACAAGGATGGCAATACTCTTCCATACCGTTTCCTCAAGCCTGCCAAAGTAGAAGCCGGCAAAACTTATCCATTGTTGATTTTTCTCCACGGCGCAGGAGAACGTGGAACTGACAACAAGGCTCAGATGAAGCACAGCGTCAGTGACATTGTGAAGATTGGGTATGAGAAGAATCCCTTTTTCATGATAGTTCCGCAATGTCCCAAGAACAGGCGCTGGGTCGAGGTTGACTGGGGAGCCAATTCGCACACGATGCCTGAAACACCGTCAATACCATTTCTGCTTTTGTTTGATGTGATATACAAGGTTTCAAAGGATTTTCCTGTTGATCCGAAACGCATCTATGTAATGGGGATTTCAATGGGGGGTTTTGGAACCTGGGATGCGATTTCCCGTTCTCCCGATTTGTTCGCCGCCGCAATCCCGGTCTGTGGAGGTGCTGATACTGTCCAGGCTGCAAAGCTGGCGAAGTTCCCGATCTGGGTGTTCCATGGTGGAAATGATACTACTGTGAAAACAAAGCGTTCCCGTGACATGGTCGAGGCGATCAAGAAGGCTGGAGGTGATCCCAAATATACCGAATATCCCGGTGTCGGCCATGGATCATGGGCTCAGACCTTTTCCAATCCTGAAGTGATAGAATGGCTCTTCACGCAGGTCAGGAAATAAAAATGAAGTCAAAGATACGCAGTGCTCTGCTGCTGATTTCAGCATTAACTGTAGGGGTGACAGCCATGGCCCAGGAGAAGAATTCGCAAGGTGCGGCTGAGATAGCGAAGTGGAAGGATGGGAAGAAGGCGGCGTTTCTCCTCATGTTCGATGATGGCATGCCGTCCCATCTCAAGAATGTCATACCGGAATTGAAGCAGCGCGGTTTTATTGGAACCTTCTACATTAATCCAGGCGTAAAATGGTATGAGAAGAGCAAATGGGAGAAGGATGTCGTAGCCGCAGGGATGGTTTTTGGAAATCACACCATGACCCATGCAGGCGCCAAGGATGCGGCACAGGCGGATGCCGACATCGCCCAGTGCAATGAATATGTGTTGAAGCTCAATCCTGAGCTCAAACAGCCCCGGCTGATCTCGTTTTCACGGCCCGGTGGCGTTGATTGGAAAGTCACTCCTGATGAGATGAAGGCGATATTCGCGAAATATAATATTGTCCCAAGACCGCCTTCTAACGGACGTTTCGGCGGAATACACATCAAGAATGCCGACGGACTTCTGAAGGTAGTTGATTTGGCCGTTGAGAAAGGCGGTTCGGAAAGTCTCTTCTTCCATGGCGTCGGTGGCGACTGGCTCAGCCAGTCAACGGAGGATTTCGTCAAGATGCTCGACCGTCTGGATGCGAACCGCGATAATCTATGGATCACGGATCCGATCTCAATGCACAAATATGAGACCGAGAGGAATGGCGCACAGGTGAAGGTCATTGGGTCCGATGAGAAAGGAATCAGGATAAGCTTGTCCTGCAGCGCCGATGCGAATCTCTATGATTTCCCTTTGACTCTCATCACAAAGGTTCCTGCAGCTTGGAAGAAATGCAAGATCACGCAGTCGGGGAAGACTGTGACAACCGATGCCGTAAATGGACAAGTCCAATACGACGCTCTTCCCGGCAAGGACGAGATCCTGATCCAGCCGGAGGAATAGCAGGTACGCGGCCCTGGTCGCACGTCTGAAGCGCATAAACCTATGGCGTCGCCGCAGGAGCCTGTCGGACTTAGGAATGAGCGTGACAAGCAGTATTATGTTCGTAGTTAACGCATTCTTGCGTGTGTTTCGAATTTTTAAAGCCACAGCCAATAATGGCTTGACTACAAACAATTATGAAAAAACTAAGTCCGACAGACTACTCGTGCGGGAAAATTTTTCATGTACCATCTTAATTTCTAAGAATGGGACAGGCTGAAGCCCGTCCCTACTTTTTTAGTACACATGAAAAAGAAATAATTCCTGAATTTATGCTTGTTTTAGCTTTTTCTTGTTTTATAATATGTCAAACATATTGATATAATATATCATACATAGGAGCCATATGAAAGGAAATCTCAACGAGGATTTCAAGGCGTATCTCATAGACAATGATTATAAGCCCGGAAGCAGGCTTGACAACGAACTTGAGCTGGCGGAACTATTCCATGTCTCGCGCGGGACCATCCGCGAGGTGCTCATGCACATGCAGTTCATGGGCGTGATAGAGCGCATAAAGAACAAAGGAACCTTCATACGGGAGTTCACATACGAAAAACTCGAGGAGAGCATCTCCTTCTGCTTCCGGTTCTCCGGATTCGGATTCGAGGAGCTTAAGGAGGCGCGCCTGTATATGGAACTTGCCATCATGCCACTTATCGTCAAGAGGATCACTCCGGAGCAGGCGGAACAGCTGAAGCAGAATATCAAGCAGATGGAAAAATACCTCGACATTCCAGAAAAGGCCGATGCTCTTGACAAGGAATTCCATGTCATGCTCTTCGATATATCCGGAAATCGCATCCTCAAGATATTCTCAAACGTAGTTCATCTACTGTTCCGCCGTCAGTACCGAGAAAAGTTCCTAAATCCGAAGTCAAAGCAGAACAGTCTAAGGGACCACAAAGCCCTTCTCGAGGCCATCATGGCGGAGAATCTGGACGAGGCATGCAGGATAATGAGGCAACACATAAGCCAGACTTGAGAAGATAGACAGGATAACGGGATTTACATGATTGAATACTTGAAAATAAATCCTGAAAATCCTGTTATCCTGTCTATACGTTCTTAATTCATAAAGGAGAAATTTGAAATGAACGGAAATGAGGAAATAAATATCAGGTCGAAAAAAGTCATGGAAGATGCCCCTTTGCTTCTGGTTCCGCCGAAGATACGCAAGTTCGATGAGCCGGAACTTCTACCGGAACGGAATGATTTTACGATGAGTGCCGGAATCGCCATGACTCCGGATGGAAGGATCTGGGTATCATGGTTTGGAGGAGAGGACGGACAGAAGGCGTTCATGATGATGGCGTCCAGCGACGATGACGGGCAGACCTGGTCGAGACCGAGATACATCATCAAGGAGCCTCTTACGCCAAATGGATTCCACCGATCCATACTTGGTGGGAATCTTTGGACGGATCCTCAGGGGCGATTGTGGTGTTTCTTCGCTTATTCAATCGGATTCTGCGACGGAAGACAGGGTGTCTGGGCGAGTGTCTGCGAGAATCCGGATTCGGACGATCTTGTCTGGTCGACACCAAGTCGTCTTTGTAATGGATTTGTGCTTAACAAGCCAATAATCCTTCGCGGAGGAGAATGGTTGCTTCCGACAACTCTCTGGGACAGGTATCTCATGGGATTCTGTGGCGGTGATTTGAAAACCAGCGATTTGTTCCACGAACTAGACCAGTGGAGGATGAGCAACTTCATGGTTTCCATTGACAATGGAGACACATGGGAACGACGTGGAGGTGTATTTGCAGAAGAGAGGATTTTTGATGAGCCGGTGTTCATCGAGAAAACAAATGGCGAACTCCGCTGCCTTATAAGGACTCATTACGGACTGGCCGAGACAAGATCCATCGATTCAGGATTCAACTGGTCAAAGCCGGTACCATCCAATCTCCAGCATTGCAGTGCCAGAATCTTCACGCTACGTTTAAAGTCCGGAAAAGTACTTTTGGTAAAGCACGGACCTCTCTTCCAGAAGACCGGACGTACACATCTGACCGCATACATCTCCGAAGATGAAGGTGAAACCTGGAAGGGAGGATTGCTGTTAGATGAACGTGAAAATGTAAGTTATCCGGACGGATTCCAGTCCGAGGATGGCAGGATCTATATCAACTACGACCGGAAACGTATCGATGGTGAAATACTTCTGGCCGTATTCAACGAGGAGGATGTGCTTGCCGGGAAAGCTGTTTCAAAGGCATGCCGTCTGAAAGTGCCGGTACAGAGAACAGCTGAGGCAATCAAGGAGAAAAAGTAAAAATTCAAAAGAACAGCCCTTACGGGCTTAATCCGCCTTCGCTGAGAGGCTACGGCGCGACAGGCTACGAAACAAATCCATTGTTTGTAGTTAGAGTGTAGGACAGGCCTCTGGCCTGTCTTTTTCGACAGGCGGGACGCCTGTCCTACATTCTTTTTTATAAGGTTTCATTTGTTTGAATATTGGAATTTTCTACAAAGAAAGGTGTCATATGAAGACATTGAAGGAATTGATGGCCGAAAAGAAGTCAGTGTTTGGGATATTCGCAAAGACAAATGATCCAATGTTCATTGAGGTCATGGGGAAGGCTGGAATTGACTTTGTCATAATAGACTGCGAGCACGGACCTAACTCCCCTCGCGAAGTCCTTCCTCTTGTTCTTGCGGCAAAGGCTTCAAATTTGCAGACTGTGGTCCGTGTCGGAAGTTCTTCTGTGATTGAGATCCAGAGGATGCTTGATATTGGAATATCCGGAATACAGGTTCCGCAGGTTCAGACTGAAGAGGACGCAAGGGGCGTAGTGAAATCTGCGAAGTTCGCACCTCTTGGGATGAGAGGAGTCTGCTGCAATGTGCGTGCAGCAGACTATTCATTGAAGAAGAGGCAGGAATATTTCAGTGGACAGAACAGGGATGTGGCTGTGATAGTGCAAATAGAGGGAAAAGAGGGATTCGATAATTTGGATTCAATGATGAATGTTGAAGGTATAGACATATTCTTCATAGGTCCGAACGATCTTGCCCAATCGCTGGGATGCCCGGATGTGAACCATAAGAAGGTGCAGGATACGGTCAATGACATCATAGGCAAGTGCCGGGAAAAAGGCAAGCACGTCGGCATATACGCGGACAATGTCCAGAGCGCATTGCAATACAAGGCGATGGGCGTCGGCTACGTCTCATGCTCAACCGATGTCGGCATATTCGCCAGGTCATGCGCGGAAATGGCGAAGGAATTTGGAAGTCCCAGTTAGGATTAAAATCAATGAGTAAATCCTACAGGATCAAGTTGGGCATATATTTATCTTGAGATAAAGGGTACGGAATTTCTTTGGTGAAAGGCCTGTCTGCTTTTTAAACTGTCTCGAGAAGTAATTACTGTCGGAGAATCCCGACCTATATGCCACCTCTGAAACTGTCGCGTCTGGGGCTACAAGAAGTTCAGATGCTTTTTGGATTTTGAATTTCTGTGCGTAAAGTCCGGGAGTGGAGCCGGTAGCCCTCTTGAAAGTCCTTATCAGGGTACATGGCGACATGTTGAATTTCTTTGCGATGGCATTAAGGCTGAATCTTTCCAGGTATGTTGATTCAATATGGTTGACAATCCGCCCTATGTTGAAGAGCGCCCTGGTGTCAGGATTAAGATTAGACTCATAGTTTCGCGATATGAACCCAATCAACTGCATCAGGTATGATACAGCCATGAAAATTCTTCCCGGTCTGACGGACCACAGTTCTGACTTGATGCTATTAACAAGTTTTTCAACAAAGGAAAGATCGGCAATATTCAGATTCAGCCTGCTGTTGAACCTGCCACTGTTGCGCAGATCCGGTTCAAGTTCAAATATGGCCTTGTATCCGGGAAGCTCTACGATGTCGTTCAGGGGTATTCCAATCTTTCTCGGGAAATACATTATGTTTGCGAGTTTAAGATTTACCGGATTGCTGTATCCGTGGACGTATCCGGGCTTTATATAAAATATGTCTCCTGCCTTTATAGAGTAGTTAAGCTTTGCGGTGCAGTGTGTACCGCTTCCACGCAAAACCACGACAAGTTCGCTAAAATCGTGCTTGTGAAGTTCTATAGGAGACTGTACGAGGGTGATTATCTTTATTGGAAAATCACCCTCTTCAAAAGATTTCAGATTCTTTATTTTCATAGTATCGCGTCCGGCTGGTTACCCTGAATATTGCAGGAAGGAATATGGATTTCAAGGAAATATGATAATATAGTCCATGTTTTTGCCGATTTAATCAAGGAATATGGAGGTTTACTGTTATATAATAGAGATATGATTAACAGGAAAATATTCACATTGATTGAGCTTCTGGTCGTAATTGCGATCATCGCAATTCTCGCAGCCATGCTTCTTCCGGCCCTGGGCATGGCAAAGAAGACAGCCCTGAAGATTTTATGTTTTAATAATCTGAAACAAATCGGCTTGGGATTCGCAAGTTACTCGGCAGACTATGAGGGATTTATTCCACCGGCAAGAAACTACAAAGTTCCAATGATCAACGATAAATACGCTGACAGAAGCGTGACGTTGTGTCCAAGCATACAGCATCAGATTACAGGAAATAGCTGGAGTTATAATCCCGTAGTAAATGAGAGGGACGTGTCAACCTGGGGAGCGAAGCATTTCAAAACAGTGGTGTACGATCCGAACAAGCCATGGGGCAATGATCATGAGTGGTCATGGATAAAAGCGGACTCCTGCGATAAGCCTTCAACGGTAGTGAACTTCGCTGATAGTGGCATATCTTTCAGTTCGGGTTCATGGGTGCATGGCGAAGAGATCTGGGCAACAACCTCCAAAAAAGACGGAGAGGGAAATCCAATGACAGGTGGCTTCGAGAATAGCTATGAAGGAAGAGTCTACAGGCACAACAAGGCATCTCCCGCGTTTTATTTTGATTTCCACGTGGATTCCAGCAATTTTCCAGATAAAAGTTGTCATCAATAGACCAATACTCGAATTTAAAGGAGCGCGGATTCCTGCCACGCCGTATGGCTGTGGTTCCAACCCGCGGAAATCTAACTTAAATAGGCGGACCAGTCTTCGCTCTGAAGAGCTACGCCACGTAAAAATATTCAATAAATCTTCTCTTTTATTGTTGATATTATAATATACTGGTAATACAATACAGTATAATAAATACAGCTGAATAGGAATAAAGCCATTATGAAAAAGCTCCTGTCAATGTTAGCCATTATCCTCTCCGTCACAATTTACGGGGAGAATATTTCCATAGGGGATTTCGAGAAAGGAAATGACGAATTCAGTGGTATTTCCATCGACAATACAGTCGGCAGGGAAAGTTCATCTTCTGCAAAGCTCGTAAACAAAGACCAGAAATGGATTACCGCCTCCAAGGGGTTTTCTCTTGATCGTGAACTCAAATCCATCTCCTTCTGGATTAAAAGTTCTGATGCGGAAAGTATTGCCGTGAGGATTGTTGATTCTACAGGACAATGTTTTCAGCCCAGAGCTTCATTCAAGGCCGATGGAGGATGGCAGAGAATAGAGGTCAAGGAGTTTACCAAAGCTGAAGTCTTCGGAGGAGCCGGTGACAAGAAGATACATCATCCCGTAAAGAAGCTGGAGTTTATCCTGGAGGTGAAAGGAACTGTCTGGATTGACGATATTGAAGCCGGACTTTCCAATGATCTGCTGCCTGAAGCTGCAGAAAGGAAGAAACTCCTCGAGTCGGCAAAGACTCTTGTCATTGGAAATTTCGAAAAGGACAAGGACAGTTTTTCAGATGGAAGCATATTTGTCGCCGGAGAAGGCAGGAATGGCGGCGGGGCGATCAGGATTGAAAACAAGGACAAGAAATGGACCGAGGCGTTCAAGGATATTGAAGGTGTTGTGAAGAATGACTTCCTGGAGCTGTCTTTCTGGATTAAATCTTCCGATGCCGGCAGTATCGCAGTCAGGTTCAAGGATTCAACAGAGCAGTCATTCCAGCAGAGGTTCAAGTATGACGCGGACGGTGAATGGCATCAGATCGTGATACGTGAGTTCGGCAAGGGCGAATCCTGGGGAGGTGAAAAGGACAAGGCATGGCATTCTCCGGCGAAGGAAATAAGGTTCGTGCTTGAAGTGAAAGGCTCAGTTTTGATTGATGATATCGAGGTTAAACTGGATCCAAGGAAAATAGTGCAGGATCTGAAGATATTTCCCGGGGCGCCGTCTAATGTGTTTGTTGCAGGTCAGAAGATAGCCATTTCAGTCGAGACCAAGGGCGATATCCTTGAATGCACCGCGACAGATTACCGGGACAAGGAAGTTTTCAAGGAGACGGCGAAGGTTGTGGACAATAGGGCCGTGATTTGTCCTCCGTCGAAGAATGGTTATTTCCTCATGTCAGTGGAATCCAGGAGGGAGGACGGTTCAAGGGTCGGTAGTAAATATGCGAGCTACGCGGTAATACCGGAAGTGAAAGTAGAGGACAAGGAAAAGAGTCCTTTCGGCGCGATGACGCATTTTTCCCAGAAGATGCCGTTGGAAGTGCTGCCGGTGCTTGCCAAGGCGGGAATCACCACGATCAGGGATGAGATCTACTGGGGATCTGTTGAGAGGGAGAAGGGGAAATATGAGGTTCCAGGGTATGGGGATTCCTTCATGAAGGAATGTAAAGACAACGGGATCGATCCCTTGGTTGAAATGACCTTCGAAAACAAGATGTACGACAATGGGAATACGCCATGCACTTCCGAAGGATACAAGGGTTATGCCGACTACGGGGCTGCAATTGCCGAAAAGTTCGGCAGCCAGGTGAAATGGCTAGAGATATGGAATGAGTACAATGGTTCATTCTGCCGCGGGCCCGCAAAGGAGGACCGTCCGAAATATTACACTGAAATGCTTAAAGTCTCTTATGAGACGATCAAGAAGGCGCGTCCGGACATCAAGATCCTCGGGGGTGCCGTCGTCCTGGTGCCCATGCCGTTCTTTGAGAAGCTTTTCAAAAACGGGGCTTTGAGCTACATGGACGGAGTGGTCATCCATCCTTATCGA